>ERZ894226.254-NODE-254-length-38033-cov-12.997946_pt1 | contig 38033 bp, 31 predicted proteins | sample MGYA00380294_ERZ894226 | MGnify/ENA primary metagenome ERZ894226 (study PRJEB32331, sample SAMN06328434) | human gut metagenome | biome: human gut microbiome; feature: stool | host: Homo sapiens | collected 2014-10-29 ... | reverse complement strand
GATTATAGTTATTATATATATTTATAATAGTAACTATATGATTTTAATATATAGAAAGAAGTGATTTCTATGTCAGATATTCTGATCAAACGTAATCATATGGAAATCCCTTGGCACAACTACGTAAGTACCAGGAACAGCCAGCCCATTACCGAAGCTTCTCTTTCCGAAAAAGCTTCCCTGATCGGCCGTACAGGCATGATGCTTCTCTCCTGTGGGACCGGTGCCTGGCGGGTACGGAGTTCCATGAATACATTGTCAGAAGCACTTGGCATCACCTGCTCCGCAGATATCGGATTGATGTCTATAAGCTATACCTGCTTTGACGGTGAGAGCAGTTTTTCCCATGCCCTTAGTCTAACTACCACCGGCGTAAATACTTCCAGGCTGAACAGGCTGGAACATTTTGTCAGTGATTTTCCTGCGGAAGGTATCCATATGAGCGGTGAAGCACTGCACAGTCAGTTAGATGAGATTGAGCGGATCCACGGACTTTATTCTCCTGCTGCCCTGGGACTGGCTTCTGCACTGGCCTGTGGTGCATTTACTTTTCTTCTGGGCGGTGGCCCACTGGAGATGATCCTGGCTTTTGCAGGCGCAGGTATCGGAAACGCCATCCGCTGCAAGCTTGGCAAGCATCATTTTACTCTGTTTATGTGCATTGCAGTTTCTGTTTCCTCCGCCTGTCTTGTATATGCAGGTTTCCTGAAACTGGCAGAGCTTCTGTTCCACATTTCCGTCCAGCATGAGGCCGGATACATCTGTTCCATGCTGTTTATCATTCCGGGCTTTCCGTTTATCACAAGCGGGATCGACCTTGCCAAGCTGGATATGCGTTCTGGACTGGAACGACTGGCCTACGCCATTATTGTTGTAATGGTGGCTGCTGTCTCTGCCTGGCTGATGGCACTGCTTCTTCATCTGAAGCCTGTGGATTTCCTGCCTCTGAAGCTTTCGGCAGCTCAGAGGATCCTGTTCCGGCTTCTGGCAAGCTTCTGCGGGGTATTCGGCTTTTCAGTCATGTTCAACAGTCCTTTCCGGCTCGCCGCAGCTGCCGCCTTCATTGGTGCACTGTCCAACACTTTGCGTTTGGAGCTTGTTGATCTTGCCGGTTTTCCACCTGCTGCCGCAGCTTTTCTCGGAGCACTGACAGCCGGACTTCTGGCTTCCCTCATCAAAACAAAAGTGGGATATCCCAGGATTTCCATTACCGTACCATCCATTGTGATCATGGTTCCCGGGCTTTATCTCTACCGGGCGATCTACAATCTGGGGATCATGTCCCTGAATGTTTCCGCCTCCTGGTTTGCAGCTGCGATCCTGATCATCGTTGCTCTTCCTCTGGGCCTTATTTTCGCCAGGATTCTTACAGACAAAATGTTCCGCTACTGCACCTGATGGGCATACAAAAAGGACTGCTTTCTGTATCTTCCGGTCATCAACTATCCTTCTGATAACCGGAGCAATACAAAAGCAGTCCTTTTTTGTACACTCTATTTCATTACGATCTCATCAGCGATCCCGATCATTTTTTCCAGGCGGTCCGCAAATTTATGTATGGGGAGAAAAACGCCCAGTCCGTCATAACGTTTTCCACCATCCTCCACAGAATCCTGCCCATAATACACAAAGGCTCTTGGAAGCTTCTTTTGAATTTCCATCATAATATCCCATACAGCTGCATAGGCCTGTGCCTCCGTTTCCTTTTCCCTTACGCTGTCCGGAAGCTCATACACCAGCAGCACACCGATATGTTCGCCCATTTTGTACTCTTCTACTTCCATGGTATCTTCATCATAGGCATGGCGCTTCCGGTAGCCATACGCCAGATACATCTTTACGCCCTGCTTCTCCCTGTATATCCTGCGGAACCGGTCGTAATCCCTGTCACTTACATGAATTCCCTTTTCCCGCAGAAAATTTCCGTTGTCATCTGTAAGAAACACCGGATTCTCCTGTCCATCTGCATTGAACCTGAACGGTGCCAGAAAAGAATTTCGTAGAAGATCAAACATACTGTTCTGGCAGATCGCCATAAGGAGAGCTGTCAGATCACGGTTTTTATATGCGTCCAGCAATGCATAGGCGAATTTTTCCGGAGGAAGATATCCGCATTCTATGTCTGTATCCGCATCCATGGATTCATAGAAGGTCTCCGTCAGCCGTCTGCACGCCTCCGGATCCTTCAGGATCTTTTCAAATAAAAGCTCCGCCTTTTCCTCTCTTGGAAATAATGTGTCGTTTTCCACAAGTCCTCACCCTTTCTAATTCTTACGTTTACTGGAAAACATCAGAATAAAGCTGATCAGAAGCAGAACATCCGATACCCAGATTGCCTGGATCCCCAGTCTCGCGGACAGATTTCCACCACCGCCGGCTCCAATGGCAAAAAAGAAGATTATCCCGAAATAATAAAGAGCCTGCTTCAGCTGTTCCGGACGTTTTTCACGGCAATACACGGACAGTGCCGCAGTACCGCTTCGTAAATTTCCTATGCACATAGTGCTGGCATAGGAATAGCCGCCGACCTTCCGGAAGGTCTGCACCTGCATGGCGCATGAAAAGGATACCAGTGCGGTTGCCAGCATATCCAATTCTCCCGGCATAAATCCCACAACAAAAAGGATCAGGATCTCGATCAGCAGGATCATCTGCCTCCAGTGAAGTTTTTTTGCATATTTAAAGGTACTCTGGATCCGCTCCGCCGCTACAACACCAATGGCAAAGGCTAAGATGGGGAACAGATACCTTAAACCGTCTCCCCACTGTCCTGTCATAAAATTCTGACTCATCAGAACCACGTTGCCTGTCTGGGCGTTGGAAAACACCTCATCTCTTGTAAAATATGTGTAGGCATCCTGAAATCCGCCGGACATTGCCAGAAATACACTTGTGATAAAAGCTTCTGACATCTGCCGGTCTGCGTTCTGCAGCTTTCTGCCTCCTGAAACCACTCTAAATCACTCCTGTCATTGATTTTTTTCCTCGGGTGTATTATAGTTTGCTCAGAAGCAAATGTAAAAAGTATTATTAATATCGTAAACATATTAAAATCATATTATAAGACGGAGAACACACATGATCACTTACGACTACTATCGAATTTTCTATTATGTAGCCCAGTATAAGAGCTTTACCAAGGCAGCAAGAGCTCTTCACAACAACCAGCCAAATATCACCCGCTGTATGAACAACCTGGAGCAGGAGCTGAAATGTACTCTCTTTCTCCGCTCCAACAAGGGAATCGCACTTACACCGGAAGGCCGCCAGCTTTATGAACACGTTGCCCTGGCTTTTGAGCAGCTTTCCATCGGTGAGGAGGAGATCCGCCAGAACGGTGAGCTGGAGCATGGTCTGGTTTCCATCGGTGCCAGCGAAAATGCCCTGCGTCTGATCCTTCTGGAAAAGCTGGAACTGTTCCGCGAGCAATATCCTCATGTGCGCCTGCGCCTCTTCAACCATTCTACTCCACAGGCTGTACAGGCACTGAAAAATTATGCGGTGGATTTCGCCATTGTCACCACTCCGATCTCCATCCGCAAGCCTTTACAGAAAAAAAGTCTCCTGCGTTACCGGGAGATTCTTGTGTGCGGAAGCAAATATAAGGATCTGACTACTGCCCCCATCAGCATCCATGAGCTCCAGGACCTGCCCTTTGTGGGTCTTGCGGAAGGGACCAGCACCAGAGAAATGTATATGAATTACTTTATGGAAAACCGTGTTTCTTTTCATCCTGACATCGAGGCAGCAACTACAGACCAGGTTCTTCCCATGATCGTCCACAATCTGGGAATTGGCTTTTACCCGGAACCCCTTGCCCGGGAAGTGATCAATGACGGTAAGATTTTTGCCCTTCAGCTTAAGGAGCCGCTCCCCCAGAGGGAGGTCTGCCTAGTCACAAACAGCAGTACTACCATGAGTACTGCTGTCAAAAAAGCCATTGAATTTATTGTGTAAATCTCTGAGACTGATCAGCCATTTATGCTTATTGTTCCACTGTCCTCTCAATATGCATGGCAAGATAACCAATTTCAATAGGATCCAGCTCTTTACCCAGGCTTTTGCCCAGGCTCTCACAGACATCCTCCGCGATCCTGTAGGATTCCGGATATTTTTCTTCTATATATTCATTCATATCCAGCTTCAGTGTCTCCCCTGTGGAGACACGGGCTACCATATATTTGATATGGTTCATCATACGGTTGTAGGACAGAGAAATCACATCGATCTTCTTTCCTGTAGCCATCTCGATCATGGCGATACATTCCCGGACAGCTCTTGCTGTCTGCATGGCTACGGACACCTTCTCATCTCCCAGTGCAGAGTGAATATGAAGTGCCACATATCCTACCTCATGATCATCGATCTCAATGTCCATCTGCTCTTTCAGGATCTTCTTCAGTACCTCCGCCACCTTGAATTCGCTGTAAAAAAGCACCTTGATGTCATCAGTCAGGGGATTGCTGATCTGCTCATGATTACGGATACGTCCCACTGCAAAAGAGATATGATCAGCCAGCGGAAAAATAATCCCTTTATCTATAGTATCCCCGAAGGTCTTCTCCGCTTCTCTTAATATCTCATCTGCGATCTCCAGAAATTCCGGTGCTACACTCTTTGCCAGTTCTTTTGCTGAGCCACGTTCTGTCTCCTGAGCCAGCCTGTAAAGGGTACAGTCTGCCGGAGCCTCAAAACGCTGGCTGACCTTCTTTCCGAATCCAACACCCTTCCCCAGAAGCACATATTCCTGGTTTTCTTCCATATTTATGGCAATGATGCCGTTATTGTTCAATACCTTGCTCACTCTGTACATCTTTTTCCCCACCATTTTTATATATCCTGCTGCTTTTCCACATTCCACCACTGTCTGCCCCTGATTTCAGTCAACATTTTTGTCTGCAGCTGTCGATTTTCTTTATCGTAACAGAATCTGTCTTTTGTGTAAAGCCCTTCCGGCAGACAGTTATTTTCTCCTGCTACAGGAAAAGCGCGCCCGGGCATTAGGCGCGCTTTCCATAAAACCAATCATCTATATTATTGCTGAAAAATTTCCTATTCTTCCACAGTCTCCACTGCGAACAGCGGCTCGCCTGCCTTAATCTCTCCATTGGCAAGAAGGCGTACTCTCTGGTTATCCTCGATCTCTGTGCAGAGGATCGGAGAACATAAGGACGGAGCGTTTTCTGTGAGATACGGGATGTCGATCTTCATCAACGGCTCGCCCTTTTTCACATGCTGTCCCTGCTCTACCAGGATCTCAAAGCCTTTTCCTTCCAGCTTTACAGTGTCAATGCCTATATGGAGGAGCATTGGAAGATCTGTATCTGTCTGGAATCCGATGGCATGCTTTGTGTCAAAAATAAACTCTACCTCGCCGTCTTCCGGAGCACAGATCACCGGGTCCTTCGGTGTGACTACTGCACCCTCGCCCATCATTCCTTCTGCGAAGCCTTCATCCGGCGCTGTAGAAAGATTTGCTGCGATACCGGTTACCGGGCTGTAGACGATAGCTGTTCTGAGGACCTTTTTCTCCGGCTGAGTGTCGGCTTCGGATGGCTGAGATGTGCTCTGAGCAGCCTCACCTGTACTTTCTGCTGTATGCTCTGTATCCGACTGAGCCTGATTTTCCGCATTGTCTGTTTCTGCCTCATTTACGCCTTCAAAAAATTCATTCGGCGCTGTCTCCAGATAATCCTCCAGTTTGGACTTGATCACAGTTACCTGCGGACCATAGATGATCTGGATGCCCTGGCCCTTTTTCACGATTCCTCTGGAGCCTGTTGTTTTCAGAATGTCGTCGTTGACTCTTGCAGCATCATGGACAGTGATACGAAGTCTTGTTGCACAGCAGTCCACATCGCTGATGTTTTTCTTTCCGCCAAGACCGGCAGTGATTGCTTCGCTTACCGGATCTGCAGATGTGCTTCCTGCTGCTTCACCGGATTTACCGGCTTCTTTTCTTGCGTTTACATCTGCTTTTGTATAAAGCTTTGTTTCTGTGTCGTCATCCTCACGTCCCGGAGTCTTGAAGTCAAACTTTTTGATCAGGAAAGTAAAGATCACATAGTAGAGAATAAAGTAAATAATACCAACCGGGATAATTCTGAGCCAGCTTGTCTTTTCATTTCCCTGAAGGATTCCGAACAGGAACAGATCAAGAAAACCGCCTGAAAACGTAAGTCCTACCGCAATGTTCAGCATATGTGCAATCATATAAGCCGCGCCTGCAAGAACAACCTGTACTGCAAACAGTGCAGGGGCTACAAACAGGAAGGAGAACTCCAGTGGCTCTGTGATTCCTGTAAGCATACATGCAAGAGCTGCGGAAAGAAGAAGTCCCCCTGCTGCTTTTTTCTTCTCAGGCTTTGCACAGCGATACATGGCAAGAGCTGCTCCCGGAAGGCCGAAGATCATGAAAATGAACTCTCCGGAAAAATATCTTGTTGCATCTGCGCTGAAATGTGCTACATTTGCGGAATCCGCAAGCTGGGCGAAAAAGATGTTCTGTCCACCCTGTACCATCTGGCCTGCAACCTCCATAGTTCCGCCAACGGCAGTCTGCCAGAATGGCATATAAAATACGTGATGAAGTCCGAAGGGGATCAGCGCACGTTTGATAATACCAAAGATCAGAGTTCCAATATAGCCGCTGCCTGTTACAAGACCGCCCAGAGCATAAATACCGTTCTGAACTGCCGGCCATACGAAATACATCAGGATTCCAACAAACATATATACAATGGTGGAAATGATGGGCACAAATCTGGAACCACCGAAGAAGGAAAGTGCGTTTGGAAGCACGATCTTATGAAAACGGTTATGCAAAGCCGCAACACCAAGGCCAACGATAATACCGCCAAACACGCCCATCTGTAAGGACTGAATGCCGCAGACAGAGGTTACAGTACCTTCCAGAACGCTTTTTGCGATCTGTCCGTCTGCTGTGATCTTACCATTTACTACCAGCATACCATTGATGGCTACATTCATAACGAAGTAAGCGATCAATGCGGAAAGAGCTGCTACCTCTTTCTCTTTTTTTGCCATACCGATGGCCACGCCTACTGCAAAGATCAGCGGCAGGTTATCAAATACCGCACTTCCGACTTTGTTCATAATGATCAGGAGTGCATTTAAGATAGTTCCGTCTCCCAGGATCTTCTGAAGTCCGTAGGTTGCAATGGTCGTTTCATTTGTGAAGGAACTGCCGAAGCCAAGAAGCAGGCCTGCCACAGGAAGGATTGCTATGGGAAGCATAAAGGAACGTCCCACACGCTGCAAAACTCCGAAAATTTTGTCTTTCATGTTTCTCTCCTTTTCTTTCGACGTTTTGGAGCGGGAGTCTTTTAAGTGGGCAACAAAAAAAGACACCAACCCCCATAAACGTCAAATAAAAATAATAACATTTATGACTGGTTAATGCCTGCTTATCAGTTACACACCAAATCTGAAATACACTATACGGGGTTTGTTCTTCTGTGTCAAGGAGTAATTTGATTTTTTCCCAAAAATATATCTCCTCATATCACTATCCGCTCCGTTTCCAGCAATCCCTCACGGAATATTACCTGTGAACAGCAGCCATATAGCTACTATTCTCCGAAAGTATGCAGAAACGAAACAGACCTGAAATTCACTTATCTTGACTTTATTCTTACTTATGATAAGATGAACATAGAATGTCCGGCAGCAATGTTTTTTGCCCAGACCACACTATACATTTCATAAAAACGGAGGTACTTTTTCCGATGAATACCATCAAGAAATTCATCCACTACTACGGCCCGTACAAAGCGGTCTTTTTTATTGACCTGATCTGTGCAGCCGTTATCAGTCTGGTAGATCTTGCTTATCCCCAGATTCTTCGTACTATGACAAAAACTCTCTTTACACAGGATAAGGATATTATTCTTCATGCCCTCCCTGTGATTGCAGCTTCTCTTTTTGTTATGTACATTGTGCAGAGTCTCTGCAAATATTATGTAACCTGTCAGGGACATATGATGGGTGCAAAGATGGAGCGTGATATGCGCCGGGAGCTTTTTGACCATTACCAGGAGCTGTCTTTTTCCTATTACAGCAGGAATAATTCCGGTCAGATGATGAGCAAGCTGGTCAGTGACCTTTTTGACATTTCCGAGTTTGCACATCATGGTCCTGAGAATCTTTTTATCTCTCTGGTAAAGATTGTCGGTGCTTTTATCTTCCTGTTCTTTATCAACAGAAAGCTTGCACTGCCGCTGATCCTCCTGGTGATCGTGATGTTTGTTTTTTCTTTTCGTCAGAATGCCAAAATGCAGGAGACTTTTATGGAAAACAGGCGTAAGATCGGCGATGTGAACGCAAGTCTTCAGGATACCCTTTCCGGCATCCGTGTTGTGCAGTCTTTTGCAAATGAGGACATCGAGCGTGCCAAATTTAAGAAAAGTAATGAGGCATTCCTTGTTTCCAAAAGAGATAATTATCACTGCATGGGAAGCTTCATGAGTTCTAATCTTTTCTTCCAGGGTATGATGTACCTGGTAACTCTGGTTTACGGTGGCTATCTGATTGCCCAGGGTGAAATGCAGACTTCAGATCTTGCCATGTATGCCCTGTATATCGGAATCTTTATCAGCCCCATCCAGATTCTGGTAGAGCTTGTGGAAATGATGCAGAAGGGTCTTTCCGGTTTCCGCCGTTTCCTGGATGTGATGGAAACAGAATCCGAGATCAGAGATTCAGACAACGCTGTTGAGCTTACGGATGTGAAAGGACATGTGCGTTACGACCATGTTTCTTTTCATTACAGCGATGATGAAACTCCTGTGCTTTCCGATATCTCTATTGATATTCCGGCCGGAAAATCCATTGCCCTGGTGGGACCTTCCGGAAGCGGAAAAACCACGATCTGCTCTCTCCTTCCCAGATTCTATGATGTGACCGGCGGTTCCATTACTGTAGACGGAAAGGATATCCGTGGGCTGACTCTTAAGAGTCTTCGAAGCCAGATCGGTATGGTACAGCAGGATGTCTATCTTTTTGATGGAACCATCAAGGATAATATTGCCTACGGAAAGCCCGGAGCTTCCGATGAAGAGATCATCAAAGCCGCCAAATGTGCGAGTATCCATGACTTTATCATGGAGCTGCCGGATGGATATGACACTTATGTGGGAGAACGTGGCACACGCCTTTCCGGCGGACAGAAGCAGCGGATCTCCATTGCCCGTGTATTCCTTAAGAATCCTCCGATCCTGATCCTGGATGAGGCCACCAGCGCTCTGGATAACGAAAGCGAACGTTGGATCCAGAAGAGTCTGGAGGAGCTTTCAAAAAATCGTACTACCATTACGATCGCACACCGATTGTCTACAATACGCGATGCGGATGAGATCATTGTGATCACGGAGGAGGGTATCGCCGAGAGAGGCACTCATGCTGAGCTGCTTGAAAAGAATGGATTGTATGCTGCGTATTACAATATGTAAATATACGAGGGAGGGTCATCTCAGAGTTGCGAAGCCCGAAGACCCTCCCTCGAGCTCCCACCCTCTTGGGCACGCCTGGTGTTTCATGCCGGAACGGGTTGAATGTTGACTGATCGCAGACGGACGTGGGAGGCGCTTCGCTGTCCCACTGGATTATTATGGGTTAAAAATAAAAGACTGCTGTATATCTTATCAAAAATAATGTGGATATATGGCAGTCTTTTTTGTTTGTTACTTATTTTTCAAAAAATTCAGTAAATATTACAGCAGATAAACCGGAAGTTCATCCTTGATTCCTACCGGCTGGTTGTTGTCCGGCTCGTCTTTCTTTGGGGTGAGGAACTTGGCCTGAAGTTCATCAGCGTTTCCTCCACTGATCACATTCTGAGCTACGGTTCCTGTTGTGGTTTCTGCGGCGGCTGTTTTCTTAGCTGCAGTTTTTCGTGTTGTTGTCTTTCTGGTGGTGGTTTTCTTTGCTGTTGTTTTTGTTGTGGCTGCTTTCCTTGCTGTGGTCTTCTTTGCCGGAGCTTTCGCTGTGGTTTTCTTTTCGACTGTTTTTTCAGCAGCTTTCTCTCCTGTTTCTGTCTTTACTTCTGTCGGCTTTTCTGTCACTTTTACCTCTGTAACTTTCTCTTCTGTCTTTGCTGTTTTCTCTGCATTTACTGCTCTTGCGATGCTTGCTTTACCTACTGACACGATCCATTACCTCCTCTGCCAATGCTATGTATTCTTTTGCGCTGCGGCTGCTTTTTTTGAATTCCACAACCGGCTCGCTGCTGTCCTGTGACCATTCGATGGAGCTGTCCACACGGATAAAGGATTCGAAAAGATAGATTCCTTCCATCTCTTTGAGAGTCTCCATGGTCTGTTTGAAATAATTCTTTCTGGCATCTGCCTTGGTCACAACGATTCCCAAAACCTGAAGCGCCGGAGCGATCTCACGTACCTCATTCAGGAAGTCAAACATATTTGCCAGACCAAACATCCCCCACGGGCTGGCCTCCACCGGAACCAGAACGTAATCCGACGCACACAGGATATTCATCACCCAGCCGCCAAGAGTCGGCGGTGCATCGATGAGAATGTAATCATACACCCCGGAATCCTTGATCTTCTGCAGGCATTTCCGCAGGATAAATTCTCTCTGCCATTTCGTAAAAAGCTCATATTCCACGGAGCTCATCAGCGTAGACGACGGAACCAGATCCAGATTCTCATACTTCGTATGCACGATAAAATCGCTGAGATCCGACTGATGACCAATGGCATAGTAGAGATTTTTTTCCCCGGCAGCCATCTTCAGAACTTCTTCTTCATCAAAAAATGAAAGGGAAAGATTCAGCTGCATATCGCCATCCACAAGAAGAACCTTCTTACCCATACCGGCCAGTGCCGCACCTACATTGGAACAGCTGGTGGACTTTCCGCTGCCGCCCTTATTATTCGCAAAACAAATCGTCACTGTATTTCCCATCACAGCCTCCCGACAACACAAAATCGTAAATCACTAACTTTCCCTTATTATAATATAACGCTCCCCCAAAAACAAGCATATCCCCCATAAAACCACAAAATCTGGCAAAAAACTCTCACATAAAACAACAGCAAAAGAAGAATCCTGTTGCGGAATAATTTCCTATGCAAAAAAAGCAGCAGACTTCAGATCTTTCCGAAAGCCTGCTGCTAAACTTCATTCATTTTTATTATTTTACGATAAAAGATTTTCTCTTACTTACAACATCGAAGATAACGGCTGCAAGAAGAACCATACCTTTGACAACCTTCTGGATATTCTGGTCAATACCCATGATACTCATACCAAGGTTCAGAACACCCATAAGGAGGGCACCAATGATAACACCGGGAACTGTACCGGTACCGCCATAAGCAGAAGCACCACCGATGAAACATGCACCGATCGCATCCATCTCGAAGTTTGTACCTGCCTGTGGGTTGGATGAGTTCAGTCTGGCCATTGTCACCATACCTGCAATAGCTGCCAGAAGGCCCATGTTCAGGTAAGCAAGGAAATAAACCTTGTTTGTATCAATACCGGAAAGCTTTGTTGCCTTCTCATTACCGCCAACTGCATAAAAATAACGACCTGTTGTAGTCTTGGAAGCAATGTATGTATAGATTGCAATGATCACTACAACCCAGAGAAGGGAATTCGGGATACCTTTGTACTGAGCAAGTCTGAACATGAATGCAAGAACAACTGCACAGATCAGAACCATCTTCACTGCAACACCACCGAAAGACTCAACACTGTAGCCTTTTTTTGCACGGTCTGCACGGTTTTTCATAACAAGTGCAACATAGACGATGCAGACAATAATGCCAACTACAAAACATGTTCTGTTAAATCCTTCACCTCCACCAAGGAAGTCCGGAATATAGTTATTGAACAGAGCCAGATAAGCATCCGGCATCGGGGCCAGGGTCTGTCCTTCCAGAACTACGTTGGAAAGGCCACGAAAAGCAAGCATACCTGCCAGAGTAACAATAAATGGAGGAATTCGTACATAAGCGATCCAGAATCCCTGCCATGCACCAATGGCAATACCCACAAGAAGCATCACGATCATAGTGAGATACGGGTTCATACTGTTGAGAACCATCATCTTACCACCGACAGCAGCAACAAAGCATACAACAGAACCAACTGACAGATCGATGTTACCACCTGTTAAAATACAGAACAGCATACCGGTTGCAAGAATAAATACATATGCATTCTGGGCTACCAGGTTATTTACATTCTGCGGAAGAAGCATAACGCCCTTTGTGTTCACAGAAAACATGATCACAACAAATACCAGAACAATGACCATGGTATATTTTTTTAATATTTCTGAAAAACTAATCTTTTTCTCCATCTTCTTACTCTCCTTTACCTGACTTCACGATCCTGGACATGATCAGCTCAGATGTAGCTTCCTCACCACTTACCTCACCTACGAATCTGCCCTCGTTCATGATATAGATTCTGTCTGACATTCCAAGCACTTCCGGAAGCTCAGAAGAGATCATGATCACAGATTTTCCTGCTGCGACCAGGTCATTGATGATACAGTAGATTTCATATTTGGCACCTACGTCAATACCTCTTGTAGGTTCATCCAAGATCAGAATATCCGGCTCTGCAAACATCCATTTTGCAAGAAGGACCTTCTGCTGATTACCACCGCTCAGGTTTCCGACATTCTGCTCAACTGTCGGACACTTGGTTTTCAGTTTCTTCCTGTATTCCTCAGCAACTGCGTATTCTTTATCCGTATCGATCACTTTTCCATTACTGATACCGGACATGTTTGCAAGCGTAGTGTTCATCTTTATAGACTTGGAAAGGATCAATCCGTTTCCTTTTCGATCCTCTGTAACATAGGCGAGCTTGTTGTCAATAGCCTCCTGAACTGTATTCAGCTTCACTTCTTTTCCATTCATGAACACCTGGCCGGAAATCTTAGTTCCATAGCTCTTGCCAAAAATACTCATGGCCAATTCTGTACGTCCTGCTCCCATCAGTCCTGAAATACCGACAACCTCTCCTTTATGTACTTTAAAGGATACGTTATTTACCACCTTACGTTCTGTATACAGAGGATGGTAAACATTCCAGTTCTTAACTTCCATGGAAACATCGCCGATCTTTACATTTGGACGTTTCGGGAACCGGTCTGTCATCTCACGTCCAACCATTCCCTGAATGATCCTCTGCTCAGAAAAATCGTCTTTCTTTTTATCCAGTGTTTCAATGGTAGATCCATCTCGGATAACTGTGATCTTATCTGCCACATAGGAAATCTCATTTAATTTATGGGAAATGATGATAGAGGTCATTCCCTGCTTCTTGAATTTCAGAAGAAGATCCAGAAGAGCTTTGGAGTCATCTTCATTCAGTGATGCGGTAGGCTCATCCAGAATGAGCAGCTTTGCATTCTTTGCAAGTGCCTTTGCGATCTCAACCAGCTGCTGCTTACCTACACCAATATCCTTGATCAAAGTTCTGGAGGATTCCTCCAGTCCTACTATTTTCAAATATTTATCTGCTTCTCCATAAGTTTCATTCCAGTTGATGGAAAAGCTTTTGCCTCTTTCATTACCCAGATACATGTTCTCCCCGATGGTCATATACGGGATCAGAGCAAGTTCCTGGTGGATGATTACAATTCCTTTATGTTCACTGTCTTTGATAGTGTTAAACTTACAGATCTCACCATCATAAATAATATTTCCTTCATACGAACCGTACGGATAAATACCACTTAATACATTCATCAATGTAGATTTACCGGCACCGTTTTCACCTACCAGTGCGTGGATCTCGCCTTCCTCGACCTGGAGATTAACATTATCCAGTGCCTTTACACCTGGGAAAGTTTTGGTGATATTTTTCATTTCCAGAAGTATCTTAGCCAACTCAATTTCCCTCCCTTTCCACTGTTCATGCAGGCGGTTATATTCCCCGCCTGCATGTGATAAATTTCTTTCTTAAAAATTCTGATTATTTGATCTGATCCTCTGTGTAGTATCCGGAGTCGATCAGGATTTCTTTGTAGTTATCTGTTGTAACAACAACCGGATCGCAAAGGTATGTCGGGATGACACCTGTTCCGTTATCATAGGATTTTGTATCGTTCACTTCCGGCTCCTCACCTTTCATGATGGAGTCAACCATTTTTACTACTGCAGATGCAAGAGCTCTTGTATCTTTGAATACAGACATTGCCTGTTTTCCTGCTACAAGGTTCTTAACGTTTGGTGTGTCACAGTCCTGACCAGTGATGATCGGATATTCTCCTGTATAGGAAGCTGCCAGTGCATTCTCAACACCAAGTGCCGTGGAATCATTGGAGCAGAGAACTGCGTCAAGGTTTGTTCCGTCAGAGTAGTTACCTGCGATGATGGTATCCATTCTGTCCTGTGCTTTTGCACTATCCCAGTTTGCGGTAGCAACCTGCTCGAACTCTGTCTGTCCGGATTTTACTACCAGCTTACCGTCATCGATGTATTTCTGGAGAACATCCATTGCACCACCGAAGAAGAAGTTACAGTTGTTATCACCAGGATCTCCTGTGAACAGCTCAATATTGAATGGTCCGTCCTGATTGTCAAGATCCAGTGCATCTACCAGGTACTCGCCCTGTTTCTGACCTACTTTGTAGTTATCAAATGTTGCATAATAGGTTACTGCATCGGAATTCATAAGAAGACGGTCATAAGAGATAACCGGAATTCCTTTTTCTTTGGCCTGTTTCAGAGGCTCGCCAAGGCTGCTTCCATCGATGGATGCCACAACCAGAAGGTCGCATCCGTTTGCTACCTGGTTCTCAAGCTGGGAAACCTGTGTGCTTACATCATTGGATGCATACTGAAGGTCTACCTCATATCCTGCTGCCTCCAGCTCTTTCTTCATGTTATCGCCATCCTGGTTCCATCTCTGGAGATCCTTGGTCGGCATGGTAACACCGATCAGTTTCTTGTCTGCTGCCTGTGCTGTTGCTGCCGGAACTACCACCATACCAGCTACCATTGTTGCGCAAAGAAGTGCAGATACCATTTTTCTTTTCATTGTAAAATCCTCCGTTTCATTATTTGTTTTTGGAATCACGTTTCCTTTGATGATGTTACTATAGCACAGGACTGTCTGGACATAGTTGGCAAGGACAGAGACATTTTTTTGCAAAAGAAAAATGCCCTGCATCAGGCAAGACATTTTTGCACCAAAAATCTGCTATTGATTTTTGTCATAATTGTGTGTTATTGCACATATAAATGCAAGGCCATATTGCTGACAGGATTTCGCATTCATGGATATGACATCTGCTCTATATTATCCTGTTATTCTGTATCATAGTCCGTATTAAGGTACACCTCATCTCTTCTGTGAAATCCCCCGTCTATGATCACCTCGTCAATATTATCCCTTGTAACAGCTACCGGCTCCAGCACTTTCGTCGGAATATCATAGCTGCCATCATTCATGGTATCTGTTATATCTGAAGGAACTTTTCCATCTTCTGCCATTTTCACTGCATACTTCGCCGCCTGGCGGGCAAGATCTTCGATGGATTTAAATGCTGTCATATACTGGGTTCCTTCCACAATACGCTGACAGGCTGCCAGATCTCCATCCTGACCTACCACGATCACCTGCCCTGCAAGCTGGTTCTCTGCAAGAACCTGGATCACCTGGCTGGCAATATCATCGTTTCCGCACATGATCCCTTTTACATCCGGATATTCTTCCAGTGCTTCCTCCACATAATCCACTGCCAGTTCCGCAGTCCAGCCTTCACAGTTTGCTTCGTATACCACCTGAAGATTACTGTTTTTCAGAGTATCATTAAATCCGTCTTTTACCAGTTCAACATTGTTATCTGTGGCAGATCCCTGGATCATAAATATGTTTCCGCCATCTGGAATTGCTTCTATCATAGACTGTGCCATGATCTCTCCAACTTTCCGGTTGTCAAAAGATATGTACATATCTGTATCTGCATCATTTACCATACGGTCATAGGAGATCACACGGATTCCCACACTATGGGCACGTTCTACTGCCTCAGAAAGTGCTCCGCAGTCTCTTGCTACGATCACGATCACATCCATATGCTTCTTGATAAAGTAATCGATCTGGCTGATCTGCTCCTGGGCATCTGCTCCTGCGTCCTGCACATTTACTTCCGCTCCAAGCTCCCTGGCTGTTGCCACAAATACATCTCTATCGCGTATCCACCTTTCAATAACAAAGGAATCTACAGTCAATCCAATCTGGATCTTCTGCTTTCCGCTTTCTTTCTGTGCGTCTTCTTCCCCAATCGCTGTTGTCTGTTCCGACTTCCGCACCTGACATCCTGATAAAAATATCGCTGCCAGACATGTAAAAACCACAATATTTTTTAGCCTTTTTCCCCAACTCATGATGTCCTACCTCAACCTCTCCCTGAATTCACTTGGTGTCACACCCTCATATTTTTTAAATATCCTGCTGAAATAATTGGGATCACTGTATCCGGATTCCGCACAGATTTCCTTAATGGAAAGCCCGGAGTCCTTGAGAAGTTCTCTTGCATTCCGAAGCCTGACTTCTGTAAGATACTCAATAAAGTTTCCTCCTGTCTCCTGCTTGAAAAGCTTACTAAAATAGTATGGACTGATATCTACTTCCCTGGATACCTCATCCAGTGAAATATCTTTTTTATAATTGTCCCGGATATAAGACTTTGCTTTTTCAATGATGGAAACTGCTTCTTTCTCCCTTGCACTTTCCATGTTGCTGCAGATCTCAGAAGTCTTGTCCAGAAACCATTTTTTCATGCTTTCCATGTCTGTACAGGCCTGAAGTTCATGGATATAATTCCTTCGATAGCTGATAGCGTATTTCACAGTTCCTGCAAAGAAAGCCTTTTTTTCCACGCCCATCACAAGCTCCAGAACCTTGATCTGCATATCTTCCATACTGACTCCCGGCTGGTTCTCCATCCATCGAAAAAATTCTTCTGCACAGCTTAATGCTCCTGCCACATCCTTGTCGATCACACGCTTCTCGTAGCGACGTTCCATATCTCTTGGGTATTCCCCATCATATTTCTGCGCTGCCGGAACATCTTCAATATGGATCACATGACTGATGCTTTCCCTAAGTGCGATCATGGCCTCCTTAAAAGATTCCTTCATGGTACTGCCCATTTCCTTCACCCGGCCGATACCGCAGCGGAATTTGCTGTCGATCCTGCTTTCCAGCTTATGTACCATATTTCTGGTTCTGGTTACGATCTCCACACGCTCCTCGTAAGACTCCTTCGGATTACGATACGGAACAAGAAGAACGATACGGTTTCCCATAATGGGGCCTACCAGACATTCGAAAAATCCCTGGGCAATCTCCCTGAATGTGGAATAAAATTTATTGGCTTTCACACTGGCTCCCACTGCATTGGTCAGAACTCCGTTCTCTGTGGAATCCCCGAATTCTGCCACGATCATATATCCGTATTCTTCCTGGATATCCAGAAGTTCCTTGTAATTATCCTGATACGTCTGAAAATCATCCTGCAGAAGAATATTGTTGATGTATCCACTCTCGATCATAGGAACAACTGTCTCCAGTTTTTCGCGGATACGAAGATCATCGCTTCGCTTCTGTCTTGTAGAATCCACCTTTTCCATAGCTTTTGCACAGGTTTCCAGTATCACCTTTTTGTTTACAGGTTTGGTAAGAAATTCCATTACCCCTAAGTTTACCGCTTCTTTTGCATAATTAAATTTGTCATAGGCTGTGATGATCACAAAGACCACGGACCTGTTAAATTTCTGGATCTCCCGGATCGCCTGTATCCCGCTTAAGCCCGGCATCTGGATATCCATGAAACAGATATCAGGCGGATATTTTTCCGCTTCTTCCACAACTGCACGGCCCGTCTTGGCCGTATGGATCTCACATTCATTTCCATAGTTGGAACTTATGATATTTTTCAGGGATTCCAGCATGATCCCTTCATCGTCAGCAATCAGGATTCTGTACATTATTCTCGCTCCTTTCCAGAGGAATGTTGATCACAACCTCTGTTCCCATTCCTTCGCCTTCACTGTATATTTCCATTAATCCATCCTGCTCATAATACAGCTCAAGACGGCTGATCACATTGTTCATTCCGATTCCTGTGGAATCTCCCTCACCGGAACTGCTATGAACTTTTTTAGAAAGAACTCTCTCAATCTGTTCTTTCGTCATTCCCTGTCCATTATCCCGGACACTGATCTCAATATGGTCATTCCAACGTTCTACACTGAGATCAATGTGTCCTTCCCAGTCAATGTTGCGGATTCCGTGATTGACCGCGTTTTCCACAACAGGCTGCAGGATCATGCTTGGAACACGCACATTTTCCACATCACATTCCACTTTTTTTGAAAAATGAATATCTCCGGCAAAACGTACATTCAATATGTAAATATAGTTATCCACAGCTTCCAGCTCTTCCTCAAGCGTGGCGTCTTCCTCGCCTTTCTTCACATTGTAGCGAAAAAAATCTGCCATCTTTTCCACAAAGATGCCTGTTTTTTCTGCATCCTCCATCATGGCAAGCTGCGCTCCCGCATTCAGGGAATTAAAAAGAAAGTGGGGATTGATCTGGGACTGGAGATATTTCAGCTGTGCTTCCTTCAGATGTGTTTCCATCAGAAGTTCTCTCTCCATCATCTGCTGTTCTTTTTCCATACTTGCCTTTGTCCTTGCAATGTAAAGTCCAAGGTTTTCCACCATAGTATTAAAGGCTCTTGTTACCACTCCAAGCTCATCTTTTGCATCCGTTGGAGGCATCTTTACATTAAAATTTCCTTGTCCGACCAGCTGCGCGGTCTCTGCCATATTGGTCAGCGACCGGAACATTCCTCTTGTTGCCATGATCAGGAGGATCATTCCACAGATTACCACCAGAAGCATGATCACCATGTTGCTGATCTCCAGATACTTCATAACTGCACGGAGAGCTGCATACGTCTGTGAATTTTCTTTAAAAAGCTGCTTGTTCAGTTCATCCATGGAACTCTGGATATAGCTGTAAAGTTCCAGGCTCTCATCGTATTTCTGTTTATACTTTTCTACATTTCTGCCGCGCTTGGCAGCTACTGTTCCTGCTGTACAGGAAAGGTAAGATTCAGACATCTTGCGGATCTTTTTTTCCAGCAGTTTTACTGAGTCCTCTATGTTCTGGTCATTAAGTTTCTCCAGTTCCTGTCTGTATTTCGCTTCGTTCTGATAATAGTCCATCAATGCCTGGGAACTTTTTACCTTCAGGTACTGGTACATGCTGTCCTGCACATCGTCAAATACCTGCCCCAGTTCTGTGATCTGTGCATTGCTGGCATATACGTCGTCCATCTCCTGCATGGAATTGTTGATCCGCACATAAAACAGCATATTGATGCTGAACAGCAAAGCAGCCAGAACGCCTACTTCGATCACGATCTTGCTTACAAGAGAAAGGTCACTCCACCGGATTTTTTTCATCTGTGCCAGCCTCCCTTCTCATCTTCTCCGCTGCTGCTCTGTCAATGAAGTTGATATCTACATTATAGAAAGAATTGGTCCTTCCATCCTGGATATAATTGGTAAGTGCCTCGACGCTGTACTGTCCAAGCTGTGTGGTATCCACATCACAGGTAACGGAAATAACTCCTTTTTCCACTGCTGACAGGATATCTTCAGATGTATAATAGCCTATGATCTTCACCTTTCCTGCAAGGTTGAAATCCAGCACGGCCTGCCTTGCACATTCCGTCGTTTCCTCGTCCATGCACACCAGAATATCAGGGATATTTCGTTTCTGCTGAAAAATATCGGTGACTGCTTCCTCTGTCTCAAAAGTTCCTGTTGACAAAAGATTCCTTCCTTTGATCTCGATGTCCGAAGAACCAGCTGCTGCCTGAACTGCATTACTGATCTGGGTATAGATCTGGCTCTCGTTCATATCGTCAATATCCCGTTTCTGAAGGATCAGGATCTTCTTCGTTTCCAAATCCACATATTGGGCTACGACCTCTCCATAAGCCATGCCCAGCTGATAATCGCTGACTCCTACAAAACTCTGCCGCTTGCTGTGTACCGCATCACTCATAACCGTAACTACCGGGATCCCATTGGTTACAGCCGTATTAATAGCCTCTTCCAGTCCTGCCTCGCCATTGTACTGAAGGATAATGCCGTCCGTTTTTGCAGCAATGCTCATGTTCATATAATCCAGTTTATCATAGGAGTTTCCCCTGTCCGAACCCATAACTTCAAGCAACACGTTGCTTTCTGCCGCTTTTTTCTTCGCACTGGCGTATACTGCCTGCCAGAACGGGGAATCCAAACTGTCCACGATCATGTCGTACTGATACTGATAGATTCTTTCTGTTTTTTTATTCAGTCCTGCTTTTCCGATCATGCCGTTGTAGTAGGATTCTCCTGTCATGTAGGTAAGTACTGCTGCAGCTGCAAATATCAGCAGGATATAAAATGGTTTCTTTTTCATGTTGTGCTCCATTCTGTCCGTAAAGCATTTTGGGACTAGCTTATCACATTTTCACAGAAAAGTCACCGTTATACATGGATTTCCTGTGCGTTTTCATGTTATATTAATAACCATAAACTTACCAAAGGAGGACTTCATTATGACCAATGCAACCAAGCTCGCTCTGGAAGAATCCCTGAAACGCCTGCTTCTTAAGAAACCTTTAGATAAGATCACCATCAACGACCTGACCACAGACTGCGGGATCAGCCGCATGACTTTTTATTATCATTTCAAGGATATCTATGACCTTGTGGAATGGTCCTGTCTGGAGGATGCAAGGATCGCCCTTCAGGGCAAAAAAACTTCTTCTACCTGGCATGAGGGACTTCTGCAGATCTTTGATGCCGTGATGGAGAACAAACCGTTCATCTTAAATGTATACCGGTGCGTGGGACGGGAACAGATTGAAAATTATCTTTTCGCACTGACCTTTGATCTTCTGATGGGAATTGTGGAAGAAAAATCCCGTAATATTTCCATCACAAAAGAACAGCAAATTTTTATCGCACACCTGTATAAATACAGCTTTGTAGGCATTATGCTGGACTGGATCAAAAATGGCATGAAAGATGATTATCGTGAAATTGCAGATGAGATAGCTACTGCTCTGTATGGAAGCATTGATAATGCAATCCGGAATTTCGCCAAAAAGAATGCTCTCTCCAATTTATAAAAAGCCTCCTGCATCCACTTCTCTCCTGTAAAATTTTCAGGTGTTTACAGCATCCCGAATAAAAACTTATCAAAACTGGCATAATGATAAAAAACTGAACATTTCCGTTGTTTTGTAAATAGATTCTTTTTTTAATCTGAGGTACTATAGCCTCAACAGAAACAAAGAACACTTCACTTGATACAACTCGTATCTAAACATACAGAAAGGTGGATGTCATATGTCAGATAAAAAAGGATTCATGGGACTTGTAGCACTTGCAGCAGCCGGAGCCGGCGCAGCCATGTTGATGAAAAAAACAAAAGAGATCAATGAAGAGGAAACTTTACATGTAAAGGAAACTACCGAAAATTACCGCAATACAGAACGCGGAAAATATGACAAAAACAGTAAAGGAATTTATTACTCCAACGGTAACTACGAAGCTTTTGCCCGCCCTGAGAAACCGGAAGGCATTGATGATAAACATGCCTATATCGTAGGAAGCGGTCTTGCTTCCCTTGCGGCTGCCTGCTTCCTTGTAAGAGATGCACAGATGCCTGGTGAACACATCCACATTCTGGAAGCCATGGATATCGCCGGCGGTGCCTGCGACGGAATCTATGATCCGTCAAGAGGCTACATTATGCGCGGCGGCCGTGAGATGGAGAACCATTTTGAATGTCTGTGGGATCTTTTCCGCAGTATCCCTTCCCTTGAGAAACCGGGTGTTTCCGTTCTGGATGAGTTCTACTGGCTGAACAAGCACGATCCGAACTACTCTCTCTGCCGTGCAACAGTGAACCGCGGACAGGATGCACATACAGACGGCAAGTTTAATTTAAGCCAGAAGGGCTGCATGGAGATCATGAAGCTGTTTATGACAAAAGATGAAGATCTCTATGATAAGACTATTGAAGATGTATTTGATGATGAGGTATTTAACTCCACATTCTGGCTGTACTGGCGCACTATGTTTGCTTTCGAAAACTGGCACAGTGCACTGGAGATGAAGCTTTACTTCCAGCGTTTTATCCATCATATCGCAGGCCTTCCGGATTTCAGTGCTCTGAAATTTACGAAATATAATCAGTACGAATCCCTGATCCTTCCTATGAAGAAATATCTGGAGGACGCAGGTGTTGACTTCCAGTTCAATACAGAAGTCACAAACGTGATCTTTGATTTCAAGGATGGCAAAAAGATCGCCTCTGCTATTGAGTGCAAGGTAAAAGGTGTTGAGCAGGGCATTCTTCTTACAGAAAATGATCTTGTTTTCGTCACAAACGGAAGCTGTACAGAGGGCACGATTTACGGTGATCAGAACCACGCACCCAACGGTGATGCAGAAGTTCGTACCAGCGGTGTATGGTCCCTCTGGAAAAATATCGCAGCTCAGGATCCGTCTTTCGGACATCCGGAGAAATTCTGCTCAGACATTGCCAAGACCAACTGGGAATCTGCTACTGTCACCACGCTGGATGACCGTATCATTCCTTATATTACCAACATCTGCCAGCGTGACCCACGTACCGGCAAAGTTGTTACCGGCGGTATCGTAAGCTGCCAGGATTCCAAGTGGCTGTTAAGCTGGACCATCAACCGCCAGGGTCAGTTCAAAGAGCAGGATCCTGATAAAGTCTGCGTATGGGTTTACGGACTGTTCACCGATGTTCCTGGCGACTATATCAAGAAACCGATGAAGGACTGCACCGGTAAAGAGATCACCGCTGAGTGGCTGTACCACCTTGGCGTTCCGATAGATCAGATCGACGATCTGGCAGAAAACAGCGCGATTTGCGTTCCGACTATGATGCCTTATATCACTGCATTCTTCATGCCGCGTACAAAAGGCGACCGCCCGGACGTTATCCCGGATGGCTGTGTAAACTTCGCATTCCTCGGCCAGTTTGCAGAGACTCCGCGTGACACCGTATTCACCACAGAGTATTCCGTACGTACTGCAATGGAAGCTGTATATGGGCTTCTGGGTGTAGACCGTGGTGTTCCGGAAGTATGGGGAAGCGTTTATGATATCCGTGAACTCCTTGACAGCTCCGTGAAGCTGATGGATGGAAAATCTCCTCTCGAGATCCAGCTCCCAGGACCGCTTAACGCACTGAAGAAGCCTCTTCTCAATGTTGTGAAGGGAACTGTCGTTGAAAAACTTTTGCGGGAGCATAATGTTCTGAAAGATTATATGTAAGATATACAGCCCACCAGGCAGATATTCTCAATTCAAAAATTGAGATTTGAAAACAGTAATTGAGCCTCAGGTTCTATTTGTGCAGCAATCCCCCGGAAATACTTCTCGTGCGGTATTTCCGGGGGATTATTTATTTTCCGATACTATTTTCCCAGTGTTTCATTCATACTTCCAGACCGGAAGCCCTGAAGATCCAATGTTACGTAGGAGAATCCCAGAGTGCGGAATTTCTCTGTGATCTTTGTTCTTGTCTCATTATCTGCAATTTTCAGGATATCCTCTTCCGGGACTTCGATCCTCGCCATTGTTCCATGAATGCGTACGCGGAACTGGTGGAAACCAAGATCTATCAGGAACTGCTCGGCCTGATCCACCATGTGAAGTTTTTCCTCAGTGATGGTTTCACCGTATACAAATCTGGATGCAAGACAGGCAAAGGACGGCTTGTTCCAGGTTGGAAGGTTCATGTGCTTTGACAGCTCACGGATCTCTTCTTTATAGAGGCCTGCTTCCTGGAGAGGACTTCGCACGCCAAGCTCCTGGATGGCTCTTTTTCCCGGGCGGTAATCGCCTAAGTCATCCATGTTGGAGCCTTCCACGATCATATTCATATTGTGTGCTTTCGCTGCTTCCCAGAGTTTTGTGAAAATGGCTTTTTTACAGATATAGCAGCGATCCGGTGGATTCTGACGGAAGCCCGGAATGTCGAATTCATTGATCTTGCAGACTTCCTGTTTGATATGATTCTCCTGACAGAAATCTTCGGTTTCTTTCAGCTCTCTATCTGTGAAGGAGCAGGGACATGCGGTAATAGCCATGGCCTTGTCGCCAAGTGTCTCCTGCGCGGCTTTCAGCAGAAATGTAGAGTCTACGCCGCCGGAAAAAGCTACGGCTACGCTTCCAAGGGAACGGAGGATATCCTGGAGTTTTCTGTATTTTTTTTCAAGTATGATGTTGTCTGTTTCTGGCATGTGTTATGTTACCTCGCACTTCCGGTCTTTTCTTTTTACTTCATAAAAAATTACATTTCGATCACATCAAGATCATCCGGAACAAACAGATTTCCGTGATAATACTCTCTGCCTTCTGCTCCGTAAAGTTCTTTACGATTCTTAATGTTCTTATCCTCTGTGTGATACAGTACAAGATTCTTTACGCCAAGCTGCTGGGCAAGCTCGCTGGCATCCTTAACTGTGGAATGATGTTTCTCATAAGGATTGAAGATGTCACGCTGTCCATACAGGCAAAATGCTTCGTGAAACATCCAGTCGCTGCCCTTCGCATATTTCTCCTCGCATTCGTTGTATGGCTCATCTCCGCAGCATGTCAGCACCTTGTTATCTCCGTAGGTCATCTGGAAACCGAACTGTTTCGCCTTGGTAGAGCCGATATCGAAGAATGTTACTTTCTTATTGAGAATCGTTTTCTCTTCGCCGTCTTTTATCTCGATCAGATGAAGTCTGTCACCGATGTACTGTGTCTCTTTCTTGTTGAGAAGCTTAAATGCCATGTCTTTCAGAAGTCCGATCACTTCGTCATGTGCGTAGATATTGGCCTCGCCCTGATAAGCACCCTTCTTCATGTTCTGGCAGATAATTCGGATCACCCAAACAATTCCCATGATATGGTCAACATGCTTATGTGTAACAAAGATCTCATGAACATCCATCAGATCTACGCCTGCTTTCTTAAGCTGGGAAAGCACAGTGTTTCCACCGCCGCCGTCAACCAGAAAATGGCCGTACTCATCGCTGAGCACGAAGCATGTATTATAGCACTCCGTTACCAGTGCGTTGCCTGTTCCAAGCATGGTTAATTTCATTGTTTTTTCTCCTCCTGTATATCACGGCGAATTTCTGCAGTTAGCCACCTGCTGCTCTTTCGCTGTCCGACTGGCTGTAATCTGTTGTAACGTATGTACTTACTATTAACAGCCTGGTATTTTTATTTTCTGTATTTTTCGTGTCTCATGATACCATTAAGGAGAAATATTTTCAATAAATTTTCACTGATCATCTCATGAACCAAAGGGCTGGAAATGGCATATTCTCTCTTACGTTATCACCTTTGTTCCACGGTACATTTTCCTGTCTTCTTTTCTGCCTTCTTCTCTTCCTGCCTCAAGTACCTCTGCTTTTGCAAATTCATATACGGATTCCTTCCATCTTTTTGCCATAGGCAACACCTACTGTTTTACAGGAGTAGAAGAACATTTTGGGCATATAAAAAGCAGGTGCTATCACATGTCATCCATGTCTGCTCCTGCTTTTTATCATTTGATATATTTTTTATTTAATCTTCTTCAGCTCATACTCTCTTGTTCCTAGGCCGATCTTTTCTGCCTGGTCCAGAGTTGCTTTCCATTCTACATTTGGGTTGGAATCTTTGAAATGATCATGATGACAGTGCCATCCTGGTTCTGCCAGATGCTCTCCAAGCTGGCTGTTTTCGATCGGCGTTGCCTTGAGACAGGCATCTGCACATGCCTGATCCAGAGCTACCGGGTCAAAGCTTGCGAACATTCCGATATCCGGAAGGATCGGCGCATCGTTCTCACCGTGGCAGTCGCAGTTCGGGCTGATATCCTGTACCAGTGCAATATGAAAATGTGGACGGCCATGACAGACAGCCTGTGCATACTCAGCCATCTTGCGGTCAAGCATTTCATTAGCACTGCTATTCGGATTGTAAACAGCATCAAAACTGCAGGCTCCGATACAGCGGCCACAGCCCTTGCATTTATCATAATCAATAACTGCTTTTTTGTTTACATAAGTAATGGCATCACTTCCACATTCTTTCGCGCAGCGTTTGCATCCACGACAGACTTCTTCGTTGATGGCAGGTTTACCGCTGGCATGCTGCTGCATCTTTCCTGCACGGCTTCCGCAGCCCATACCGATATTCTTCAGAGCACCGCCGAATCCTGTTGACTCATGCCCTTTAAAGTGACTGAGACTGATAAAAATATCCGCATCCATGATCGCATGTCCGATCAGCGCAGTTTTGCAGTATTCTCCGTTTACTACCGGAACCTCTATCTCATCTGTTCCTCGAAGTCCATCTCCAATAATAATCTGGCAGCCTGTAGTAATGGTATTAAAACCATTGAGGTTTGCACAGTCCAGATGCTCCAGAGCATTCTTTCTGCTTCCCGGGTAAAGAGTGTTGCAGTCTGTCAGAAATGGCAGCCCGCCCTGTTCTTTGCAGAGATCTGCCACAGCTTTTGCATAGTTCGGGCGAAGAAATGCCAGGTTTCCCAGCTCACCGAAATGCATCTTAATGGCTACAAATTTTCCGTCCATGTCAATGTCTCTGATTCCGGCAGCAACACAGAGTTTTTTCAGCTTATCAAGCTGGCTGGTTCCCACAGGACAACGAAAATCTGTAAAATAAACTGTTGATTTTTCCATTGTGATGTTTTCTCCTTATTTAATGTCACTTGCTGCCTTTTATTCAATCATCTCTATCTCTGTCTTAAAATACTGTTCCTGAAAGCTTACCTGCGCCATGATTTCCTCGGCCGTCATAGTCATGTTTTCCGGTACTGCCACCCATTTATCTTCCACATCATTAAGACGGTGGATAACAGCGATGATTTTACCTGTAAATTCCTTTATCGGACGATCGATCACGACATGTACGATCTGGCCTGGAGCCAGTTTTTTCTCATGATCTGTCTGTTTCATTTATATTCCTCTGATTTCATTTTCATTATTCCTGTAAATCAAAGATTTATATTTCAATCCGTTCTGCTCTTTACCAGATCCTGGATTCTACAGCCGCACGCTCAATGCCAAGGCCTTTCATATACCGGTCCATGAACGCATCAAATCCCTTCACACCTTCTGCTTCCGGTGCCAGTGTACTTCCTTCATTTCCTTTGAAGACATTTTCATCCAGAAAATCTGCAAGGTCTTCGCCGTCTTTCTTGTTGATCAGATATGAAGCCAGAAGAGCGATTCCCCAGGCTCCTCCTTCTCCTGCGGTTGACATAACGGAAACCGGTGCATTCACTGCATCTGCAAGGATCTGCTGGCCAACACCTTTTGTCTTAAAGAGGCCGCCATGTCCAAGAAGCTTGTCGATCTTCACATGCTCCTGATTAAGAAGGATATCAAGACCTACACGCATAGCTCCAAGACAGGTATAAAGATTGTTTCTCATAAAATTGGCAAGTGTAAATTTGCTCTCCGGAGAGCGGACAAACAGAGGACGTCCCTCCTCAAAGCCAGTCATATGCTCACCTGAGAAATAACAATAGGAAAGAAGTCCGCCGCAGTCAGGATCTCCCTCCATTGCTTTATTGTAAAGTGTTCCGAACAATTTGTCCATATCCACTTCCATGCTCATTGCTTCCATAAATTCCTTAAACACATTCACCCAGGCATTCAAATCAGATGTGCAGTTGTTGGAATGTGCCATGGCAACCGGATCACCGGCAGGTGTTGTGACCATATCGATCTCTTTGTACGGTTTGGAAAGAGCTTTTTCCAGGACGATCATGGCAAATACAGAAGTTCCTGCTGAAACATTTCCTGTCCGCTGACGCACACTGTTTGTGGCAACCATACCGGTTCCTGCGTCTCCCTCAGGCGGACACATCGGGATTCCTGCTTGCAGTCTGCCGGTTACATCAAGAAGCTTTGCTCCTTCTTCTGTAAGAGTACCCGCATCCTGTCCTGCAACCATAACCTCCGGCATGATATCGCGGAGTTTCCATGGGAATCCATAAGGAGCTACCAGCTCATCAAATTTCTTCACCATCTCCTCATTGTAGTCTTTTGTTTCGCTGTCGATGGGGAACATACCTGCCGCATCACCGATACCCAGAACTCTTTTTCCGGTAAGCTTCCAGTGTACATAGGCTTCCAGAGTTGTGATATAATCAATATCTTTCACATGCTCCTCGCCGTTTAAGATCGCCTGGTACAGATGTGCAATGCTCCATCTCTGAGGGATATTATAATGGAAAAGTTCTCCAAGTTTCTCAGATGCCTCACCTGTGATATTGTTTCTCCATGTGCGGAACGGAACCATCAGCTCGCCTGCTTTGTTAAACGGCATATATCCGTGCATCATGGCACTGACGCCAAAAGCTCCTACGCTTGTCAGCTCCACTCCATATTTTTCCCGGACATCTTTTGCCATATCCTGATAGCTGGCCTGGAGACCTTTCCAGATTTCCTCCAGGCTGTATGTCCAGATACCATCCACATACTGATTCTCCCATCCGTAACCGCCAGATGCGATGGGCTGGTTCTTATCATCAACCAGAACTGCCTTGATCCTTGTGGAACCGAACTCGATTCCAAGTGCTGTACGTTTCTCAAGAATGGCTGTTTTTGCCTCGTTTACTCTCATTGTAAAAATCCTCCCGTATTATTTGCTGAAATACATATCCCAATTATAATATCCCTGTGAAAAAACATCAACATTTTACATCATAAAAAGGCCGGAACATCCATTTTAGTGATCCGGCCTGTCTATTCAGAAAACTGCTCGGGAGTCCCCTGACATACCTTTCATTTAGCGGTACATCTTCATATAATCTCCATGTGCCTCGATCAGCTCATCACACATTGCCTGGATATCTTTGATATTCAGCTCTGCACCTGTGTGAGGATCCATCATAGCTGCCTGATAGATCTTCTGGCGGTCTTTGGTCACTGCTGCCTCAATAGCAAGGAGCTGCGGACTGACATTGGATGAGTTCATAGCTGCCAGCTGTGTAGGAAGCTTGCCCACTTTTACCGGGTGTACGCCGGTTCCGTCGATATAACATGGAACCTCTACGCAGGCATCTGACGGAAGGTTGTCGATATAACCGTTGTTAAGAACATTTCCACCAATCTTGTACGGTGTGTTTGTAACAACAGCCTCCATGATGTAGGAAGCATACTCTTTACTTCTCTCATGGCCGATCTTGCCGTCTTTGAGGATATCCTCACGCTCTTTTTCCCAACCCTCGATCTGTTTGATACATCTTCTCGGATATTCGTCAAGTGGAATATTGAACTCCTCGATCATCTCCGGATATCTGGATTTGATAAAGAACGGATTGTACTCTGCATTGTGCTCACTGGACTCTGTGCAGTAGTAGCCAAGATGACGGATGTACTCATAACGTACCATATCCTCATGTTTCTCACCGGATGTATTCTTCTCCTCTGCAATTCTGCGGATCTCCGGGTACAGGTCGTTTCCATCTTTGTCATGGATCTCAAGAAGCCATGCCATGTGGTTGATACCTGCGATCAGCTCGGTACGTCCCTCAAGCTTGTCTTCCATTCCCATTCCCTCAAGAAGCTTCTGGGAGCAGACCTGAACACTGTGGCAAAGACCTACTGTACGAATCTTTGTGAAGCGCTGCATATAACCGGTGAGCATTGCCATCGGATTGGAGTAATTCAGGAACAAAGTGTTCGGGCATACTTCTTCCATGTCCCGTGCAAACTCTTCCAGAACCGGAATAGTACGAAGTGCACGCATGATTCCGCCAATTCCCAGAGTATCTGCGATGGTCTGTTTAATGCCGTATTTCTTCGGGATCTCAAAGTCTGTTACTGTACATGGCTCATAGCCGCCTACCTGAATGGCATTGACTACGAAATCTGCATCGCGAAGTGCATCTTTACGGTTCTCTGCACCGAGATATGTTTTGATCACTGCGCGGTCCTCGTTTACGTTGTGGTTGATGGCACTTAAGATAATTCTGGAATCCTCCAGTCTCTTCTCGTCAATATCATAAAGTGCGATCTCGCTCTCGCGAAGTGCCGGTGTGCACATACAATCGCCAAGTACATTTCTTGCGAAAACCGTGCTTCCTGCTCCCATAAATGTAATTTTGATCATGTTCGTTTCCTCCTGTTTCCTTTGTTGGGTCTCTTATCCGGAATTCTTGTATTTTTCTTTGAAATTCCTGATTTTCTGCTATTTTTGCGGTGCAGTCCCGCTTCGTTTTCTTTGTGATCTTATCATACTACCGGAAACTTATTTAAAATATGTACTTTGATGTTAATAATTGTTGTTTTGTTGCATGAGATACCTGGAAGTAATTTTCTATAACATTTCTTATGACATAAAAAGCTCTCTGCCCGATACCAGAATTTTATATATTCCGGACCAGACAGAGAGTTCTTTTTTCTTCGTGAAATATATCACAGGATCAGGACTCAGATTCCATATAATCGCCCTTCTTTCCCTTCACTACAAGTCTTCTCTTTTCTTCCTTGTATTCTCTCGGACTTCTTCCTGTTCTTGCCTTGAATACCTTGGAAAAAGCCAGCGGATCTCCATACCCTACTTTTGCAGCTACTTCACTGACCTGAATACCTCCATTTTTCAGAAGAGATTTTGCTTTCTCGATGCGAAGATTCATAAGATATTCCTGCGGCGAGCATCCGAGGCTTTTCTTAAACGAGCTGGTAAGATAGCTCCGGTTTACTCCAATGCGGTCTGCCAGCTCATTGATCTTAAGCCTCTTGTCAAAATTGGCTGCAATGTAGTCCACTGCATGCTCCACATAAACGGAATTGGGATATCTGTGGGATGGGAGAAGCTTGCCTTCTCTCAGACATGCATCTCTGTTATCCGTGATCAGATCAGAAAAAAGAAGCATCAGAAGTCCGTTCCGTTTCAGCTCATTTTCAAAAACAAGCTTGTTTGTCCGTACCATTGCATCAATATACTTCGCCACATTTTCCATGCAGTGGATCCTTCGGACCGGATTTTCCCGGCTGAAGCCACTTACATGGATCACTTCCTCTGCAGTCATTCCCTCAAATCCTACCCAGCGGTACGTCCAGGGATTATCCATGTCTGCCTCATACCAGGCCTCCACACTGGATGGAATCAGAAATGCTTCTCCGCCGCTCAGATGATACTGGTGTCCATCCATCTCAAAAACCCCGGTCCCGGATTCCACGATATGAAGTACATGAGAGATCCTTTTATTTGGTCCAAATCGATGTCCCGGATCGCATTTTTCCCACCCACAATAAGTAAGACAGAGATCCACCGCACCTTTCTTTAAATTCTCCAGACATTTATAGCTGTCCGAGTTTGTAAAACCAACTGTATGAAGCAACTTTTCACCTCCCTGATATTCTGTGTTCTTCTTTTCAGATCAAACAGTTATCCGTAATCCACAGCTCTGTTCAGGCAGCTGGCAACTCAGCAACAGACCGCCATATCCGGCGGTCTGTCTGTACCAGCTAACTGTTCTGCAGCTGATCCGATCAATCCTCTGCTTCAATTGTATACAATACAGAATTGAAATCACCATTTGTCTTATTGCAGTAGTCACGATCAACCGGGATTCCTGCATACATCAGCTCATTTCCGTAAGCTTTCAGGCACTTATCTTCCCATTTTACTTTGTAAAGCTGATCCTCGTCAAGACCCTTGAAGCGCAGACGCATCCAAGAAGCATTGACCTTGTTCAGTCTTTCATAGTATCCGGCAACTGCCTGCTTCTTATCCCTGGAAACAACCATCCATGCAGTATCATTTCCTTCGAACGGGCTTAAGATACGGTAGAAATCACCCTCCACCTGGATCAGGTCACGGTGTTTTTTCATGAATTCAACCTGTGCCTTTACCTCTTCGATCTCTTTGGCACTTAAAAGGTTCAAATCCAGCTCATAGCCAAAGGTTCCGAAATATGCCACATTTGCTCTTGTGGAAAGCGGTGTGGTTCGGTGCAGCTGATGGTTCGGTACTGCAGATACGTGTGATCCCATGCTGACGATCGGATAAACAAAGGAAGTACCGTACTGGATCTTCTCTCTCTCAGCAGCATCGGTATCATCACTGGTCCATGTCTGAGGTGCAAAATACAGCATTCCCGGATCAAATCTTGCTCCGCCGCTTGCGCAGGACTCAAAGAGAATATCAGGGAATCTCTCTGTCAGTCTTGTATACAGATCATAAACGCCAAGGATATATTTATGCATGGTCTTGCCCTGATCTGCTGCGGAAGCTCCGCGGCTGAACGGCTCAGACATGTAGCGGTTCATATCCCATTTAATGTAGGAAATGGAAGATTCCTCGATAACCTTGGAAATAGAATCATAGATGAAATCTACCACTTCCGGTCTAGAGAAATCAAGAACATGCTGATGTCTTGAATGGGACTCAAAACGGTCCGGTGCTCCGATCAGCCAGTCCGGATGTGCTCTGTAGCAGTCGCTGTTCTTATTAACCATCTCAAGCTCTACCCAGAGACCAAATTTCAGGCCCATCTCCTCGATCTTACGGGAAAGTCCGGAAATTCCGTTTGGAAGTTTATTTTTGTTTACAAACCAGTCACCAAGGCCCTGGTAATCATCGTTTCTGGTTCCAAACCATCCATCATCCAGAACGAACAGCTCTACGCCAACTTCTTTCGCTTTTTTCGCAATGTTGAGGATTTTTTCCTCATCAAAATCAAAGTAGGTTGCTTCCCAGTTGTTAAGAAGGATCGGACGTGCATGGTTTCTCCATTTACCGCGCATCAGACGGTCACGGTACAGTCTGTGGTAAGCCTGGCTCATTCCGTTTAAGCCCTTATCGCTGTATACCATAACAACCTCCGGAGTCTGGAATTCCTCATCTTTGGAAAGCTCCCAGGAAAATCCCTGTGGATTGATTCCCATCATCACTCGTGTCATCTCGTAGGTGGAAACCTCGACCTGTGCAAGGAAGTTGCCGCTGTACACAAAGCTGAAGCCGAAAACCTCGCCTGTATCTTCTGTTGTATGAGGACGCTTCAGCGCGATAAACGGATTCTGCTCAGAGCTGGAGCCGGTTCCTGCAAGACTCTGTACAGCCTGTGTACCCATCTCAAGTTTGCGTGTTTTTACATAGCGCTCACGTGCCCACGCACCGGAAAGATGGATCATCTCATAATCCATATCCGGGAACTCCACTGCTGCACTCATCACGTTCTCAAGACGGATCTTCTGATCCCCTTTCTGAACAAGGCGTGCACTTCTGGTGACCGCCGGGTAATCCTCATATACGGAATATGTAAGAACAAGGTCTGTGTCCATCACAGAATCATGAAGTGTAATGTCCAGAGATGTTGCCTCTTCCTCGTTCTCTGTGTAGGTTGCCGGAAGACCGGCAAGCTTCTTCTTGCCGCCGTAAATCTCATGAGAAACATATTTGAAATCTACGATCTCGCTTCCGTTCTCCTGACGAACAGTAAGGGCAGGATTTCTGTAATCACCGGTTCCGTAAACAGGATACTCCTGTTTGGTATACTGCATGGAAAGAAGTCCCGGTTCCGGAACGCATACAGCCATCAGGGAACGCATGATCTCCTCGTGAAGATAACTGAAATCCTCTTTATCGCGGATAGCTTTTCCATAGTACAGATTCTCCATCTGGCCATTTTCCATGATACAGGTGATGTAGCTTAAATGTTTGTTATAAATGTGGAATGTCTTTGATCCCTCGTGAAATTTGATCGGCATAATTTTCTCCTTTTTTCATTTACTGCGGATAAAAATACCGCTGACAACCTCAATAACCAAATCCTCAGTTATATACATTGTCAGCGGTCTTGTATTACCTTATGTAATATTTCTGATTACAGTTTTCCACCGCTGGTAGCAATACCTTCGATAAACTGTTTCTGGAAGATCATGTAGATCACGATCATCGGAATGCAGGCGATCAGAGATGCAGCCATCAGTTCCGGGAATTTGGATACGTACTGGCCCTGCATCTTTGCAAGTGCGGAAGAAAGTACCAGCATATCCTTATCTGTATTAACGATCATCGGCCACATCAGATCTTTGAATGCGAATACAGCTGTGAAAATTCCAAGTGCAACCATACTGGATCTTGTAAGTGGTGCCATGATGTAAAGGAAGGTCTGACCGATGTTACATCCATCAAGTCTGGCAGCCTCCTCCAGATCCTTCGGCAGTCCCATGTATCCCTGTCTCAGAAGGAAGGTACCGAACGCAGTGACAATACCCGGGAATACAAGGGCAAAGATCGTATTCAGCATACCCATCTTGCTGACCATCAGGTACTGCGGGATGATGAAGATCTGTACCGGAACCATCATCTGGAACAGTACAAGACTGAAGCAGAGATCACGGCCCTTGAAGTTCAGTCGTCCAAATGCATAGCCTGCCATAGTTGCTGTAAGAACCGCACACACTACTCGGAAGAAGATCAGAAGCAGTGTATTCTTGTACAGAAGCAGGAAGTTCATGTTATTGATAACAGAAATAAATGCGTCTTTTCTCCATATTTTCGGGAAAATGGTGAAAGGATCTACAGATGTTGCTTCCGTTACAGTTTTAAAAGCTGTCAGGATCATCCAGATAAATGGCACAAGCATCGTTATGGACACAATGATCAGTATGACATGTATTAAAATAGTGGTTAATTTCTTTTTTGTTTCCATACTATCCATGGTTAATCCCCCTTTTTAGTTGTAGAATACCCATTTCTTCTGACCGATCATCTGGAATACTGTCAGGATCATGGTGATAATAAGAAGTACAACTACGATCGTAGCACCGTATCCCATGTTCTTATTGATAAATGCATATTTATAGAACAGATAAACCAGTGACTGAGTCTTGGTAAGTGCCGGGTTGGACTTGTCAATAACCATGTAAATCAGGTCAAATACCTGAAGTGATCCGATCACACGGGTAACAAGTACGAAGAAAATGGTTGGTGAAAGAAGCGGGATCGTGATGTTAAAGAATGCATTCACGCCTGTAGCACCGTCAATAGATGCAGCTTCATAATAGTCTCTCGGGATCTCCTGAAGTCCTGACAGGAAAAGAACCATATTGTAACCGATGATAGACCATACACCGATGATCGCAACGGAAAATACTGCAATTTTCGGATCAGAAACCCAGTTTACATGAACATGGAAAACGTTATTGATAAGACCATAATCAGAGTTGAACAGCCATCTCCATACCATGGCTACCGCTGCCGGAGCTGCTACCATCGGGAGGAAGATGATGGTTCTGTAAACAGAACGGCCCTTCATCTTTCTGTTAAGAAGTACTGCAAGAACAAGTGCGATGACAATGGAAAAAGGAACCTCCACGATCGCATATTTGAATGTGTTGATCAGTGCCTGCCAGATCTCTTTATCTGCAAAAACCTTCTGATAGTTCTGTAAACCGATAAAGATATTTCCTTTACCAAAATCTCCTGTTTTGAAAAAGCTCTGGTAAATAGTCTGGAAGATCGGAATGATGTTCAATACGATCAGTCCGATGGTTGTTGGGAGAATAAACAGCCAGCCCCAGAGGAACTCACTGCGCTCTCTCTTTGTCCGTGCCTGTGACTTGGTAGTTTTAGCCATAAGAATCACTCCTTCTATTCCTTCTATGTATGAGGCCGCTGCACCTGAGTGCGGCGGCCCCTCTCATTACTGCACTTAATTATCGGTGTTTCTTAATGCTTACTCCTCAGCCAGCTTCTCGTTCATCTGATCAGCCATCTGCTTGCAAGCCTCTTCCATTGTGATGTCGCCTGTGTATACGCCCTTAAGGATCTCGTTGTCCTCGTTCTCCCATGTTACAGTAGATTTGGAGTATGGACGGATCTCCATGTCATCCATCATGTTCAGATAAGCCTGAAGGTTGAAGTCTGCGGATTTAGCCCATGCATCAGATGTATCTTTGTATGCACTCATTGTAACACCAAGCTCAGCCTGTTTCTCCTGAGCCTCTTTGGATCCGAGGTACTCGATCAGCTGCCAAGCTTCGTCTGTGTGCTCACCGGAAGCAGATGCTGCCCATCCAAGTCCGTTATATGAGGAAGCTCTTCTGCCTGTCTCAGCGTTTTTAGGAAGCTCTACACAATCACAGTTAGCTGCTGTGTACTCGTTCTCTTTAAATGCTGCAAGCATCCAGGAGCCCTGGCATGTCATAGCGATCTTACCAGCCTCGAAAAGTACGTCCTCGTTGTTCTCGGACATTGTCTCAAGAGACGGGATCACGCCATCCTTGATCCATCCTTCCAGTGTCTGCATAGCTGCGATCGTCTTCTCATCATCCCAGCCGGATTTTGTCTTGTCATCACTGATGACGTATCCGCCGTTATCAAAGATCAGGTTGTAGTATCCGGCCTGGTTGTTATCATTTCTCATTGCGAGACCGTACTGGGAACCATCATCCTTAGTAAGCTTCTTAGCTGCCTCTGTAACATCATCCCATGTCCAGTCAGCCGTCGGATAATCAAGTCCTGCCTCGTCAAATAATGTCTTGTTGTACCAGAGAGCGATGGTATCTATATCCTTCGGTACTGCGTAATATTTGTCATCGTATGTATACAGTCCCCAGATATCCTCCGGATAGTTCTCCGGATCGATCAGATCGCTGTCTTTGATCTTATCGGTCAGATCAAGAAGCATATCGTTGGACATGTATCTCTCACTCTCATTGGAGTGCATCCAGAATACGTCCGGAAGGGAACCACCCTGTGCACCGGCCTCGAGCATTGTCCAGTACTCATCCCATTTAACAACGGAGATCTCTGTCTTGATTCCTGTCTTCTCTGTGAAGTCTGCGAGAATTTCTTTGATTCCCGGCTCCTGGTTGGTGTCCCAGATGGATACGGAAAGTGTAACATCGTCACCTTTTGCATATACAGGAACTGCTGTCATTACCATGGCACCTGCTAACAATAATGCTGCTACTCTTTTGAAATTCATAACTTCTTCCTCCTTTTAAATCTTTCTTATTTTCCCTCTTTCTTTGGTCAGTTTTTATATTTTTTCCACGTCCCTGACCGTTGATATTATTATAATTGCACATGGAAAAATGTTAAATGGATTATTGTCATTTCAATATGGAAAAATGTTATTATTTGTTCATTTTATCTATTTTTTGTTCATACTTTGTTAATTATCCGTCATTTTTTCCTGTTTTTTTATGTTTTTTTATATACCCTCACAGTTTTTACTATTTTTGAGTATGTTTTGGCGCTCATTTATCCCCTTGTAGCAAAACCAACATTTTTGCATATGTATTTTTGTATGTTTTTACTAACTCAAAACATGTATAAATGTCATTTGCCGAATAATCTGTTTTTCCGTTCCTAACACAATTCCATGCACGCTATCATTTCCACATGTGCACGCAAAATTCCATATTTTTTTATACAGTCCTATAAACCGTTCTGTATCCTGCGTTTTTCCTGCCGAAAAATTTCCCGGCTGTACCGTTTTTCTCACCGTCAGATGTGTATTGACGATCCGTATTCGCTGCGAAGCATATTGCTGTTCATTCTGTGACCGGCAATACGCTTCGTGATGCACAAGATACTTATCTGCGTTCCCTCTCTTTACACACAGTCAAAAACTGTGCTAAGATTAGCTGGATCGGACTTTACACCTATAGTCTGTTTTTCATTTCTATATTTCTATATAAGGAGGTTATTAACAGTTAAATATAAATTATAAAATCATATAAGTACATGTTTGGTTTTATAAGATATTAGAGTAGAATATTATTGAAAGGAGTTGATGCTTTGAGTAAATATTATTCTATACATGAATTTTCAAAAATTATAGGCGTATCCGCCCAGACATTACGAAATTGGGATGCCAATGGAAAACTTCATCCGCATCATACTACAGTAAGTGGCTATAGATATTATTCTGA
>ERZ894226.243-NODE-243-length-38805-cov-9.000077_pt1 | contig 38805 bp, 36 predicted proteins | sample MGYA00380294_ERZ894226 | MGnify/ENA primary metagenome ERZ894226 (study PRJEB32331, sample SAMN06328434) | human gut metagenome | biome: human gut microbiome; feature: stool | host: Homo sapiens | collected 2014-10-29 ... | reverse complement strand
TTTGAGCGCTCCGGAAACATCCCACCCACCTTGCAGCAGCTTAAGAGTTCTAGGCAGCGTAACTGCGAAGCGATGTACCAAAAAAGACCGCATCACCTACGGCCTCACTAACTACTATTTTTTACTGTCAGCCAAACGACTAGCACGATTATTCAAAATCGTCATTGCTGTCGTTAAAAAATATTGGGCATAAGCCAAGCCATTTTCTCTGTCCATTGGCGTCACAACTTTTCTCGCCCTGTACAACACAATATCGGTATCAGTTGGAGCTAAGCGAATAAATTCATTATATGTATCGTCCGTAAAGAAATCTTGCAAGTAATTTTGTTCCACAAATTGACGCCATTGACCATTAAACCGCTTGAAATAAGCTAGACTCTTGTTGGTCGTGAAGACCGGTTCCGTAACCACTGCATTCGGTCCACCAAACACTTGATCATGGACCGCTTGGTAGAACAAATCTGGAAAATCATGATAGGCTGCTGATGCCCCTTTAGCGGTATTCATATTCGTATGACGATGCCATTTATCATCGGGCAACGGCAAAAAATTGGCTAATGAATGATATAGCTTTTGAAATTCCGTAAACTGTCTCTTCAGGTCATCCGTAATTAGTTCGGATGACTGGATTGCCTGTAATCTTGCGAAACTACCCTGCGGCATATCTGCCGTCATGACAAGTCGTAAAACACTACCGGCGATTGTATTAAAAGATATCGTCGTGTCACCACGATAAATTGCTTTACCAGCCGTACTATAGTCGGCACAGTTCGGTGATAATGTATTTTCCCAATATTTTGCATAAAACTTGCGTGACTTGCCAGCACTGTCTGGATCAGTTGAGTACTTATCACCAATGACTTCCGATGTAAAAAATAATTTATCCGTCATAACTATAATCTCCTTACCAAATAGCTTAACACATCGTAAATCGGTGAGTTCTTAAGTTGTGCATTTCCATCATTAATATCTCTTATATAACCTACAAATAAAAACGACGGCTGAATCTCTATTGGAAATTCGTCGTCGTTTGATTTGTTTATGTGTTTACTTGTTCAATACCGGTTCCGGTTGCTCGTCTTCGGCGGCGTGAATGTCGGCATCCAATTCCGCCATATTGACTGCTTCATGCGCTCGGAATGATGCGTCATTAATAGGCAAGTGCAACTGGAAATCATCGAATATCGTTAATTCGCCGGTTAATTCTGCAGCGCTAAATTCCAAGACATGGCCCGCAAATTGGCGATCATCGCTAATAAAGTGCACGTGCCACCCGGCTGACGTGGCGCCTTGATACAATTCTGGGGAATAGTAGCCGACTAACGTTCCCGCGACGTGTGCCCGTTCAAACGTTGGCTGATTCTTAGTTAATTCGAGTAACGATGGGAATGGCTCATTCGCCTTTGGTGCGACGCGAACTAAAACTTGGTCCATCACACCATGTAAGACAATCGCTGAGAAGTTATTCGCCAAATGACGCTTCTCAATTAAATCAATATTAGCCATCGTTACATCAGATAGCGTGATTCGATCTGTCACATCGCGACCATCATGTACCGTTGAAAATGGTGTGGTGGCCGTCAAATCGGTAATGTGATTTACAGTCCCAGTTGCGTTAGCTTGATAAACCTCACCATCCAGGATTACCACTTCACCATCGACGCCATGTAAGGTGCCGATTCCCGTGTCACCGTTCTTTAGTAACTCACTAAGCGGCATTGTACCGCCTAGTTGACCAGCTATTAATGCTTCTAATGTGCCATGTTGATAAACAGTTGTCATTTCTACAACCCCCTCATCTTTATCTTCGATGATTATTATAATCCTGAAACCTGAACATAACTGAAAATTAGTCTTTACAAAAAAACGGGGCCAATCAACTGATTAGCACCCGTTATTATTATTGGATCTTTTTGAACGTTTGTGATTCACGTAGAACCGGTAGCTGACGCAATTGTACGCCGGCAACCTTCAACAAATCTGTTTCAGGACCGTTTAGAATGTAAACGGCGTCCAAATCAGCTGAGTTCTTCTTATCCACAAATGTCTGTGTACCAGCACCGGCCGCTGAAGCTTGTAGCTTAACGGCTGATAGCTTAATACGCTTATATTCTTCACCACGAATGGCGATAATATCAAAGCTCTTAATTTCAGTTTGGCTGACCAGTTGTACGAACAGCAATTCATCACTGCCATCCTTCACCGGATAAGCTTCCACCGTCTTACGCAATGTCTTGGTCGTTAGCTTAGATTCAGCCGTTGCAAAGCGCTTCGCCAAACCACGCTTAGAAACCATAACAATTTCCGTACCAGCTTCATCAAGGTGCTTACGCGTCGTCCAAAGAACCACACGGTCATCACCAGTGTAACCGTTATCGGCAAACACAGCCATCGCTGCATCCCCACGATTATTATCGCGTGCCTTGTACTTCTTCAAGCTAGATAGCCCAACTTGCAACATGCGTCCGTCAGCTGTAAACATTTCCAACCAATCATCGTCCGTTGTTTGCAGTACAAATTGGATTTCATCGTCCGTTTCAACTTCGCGCTTATCGGTCATCTTGATGTAACCGTAACGATCAATCGTAATCGTCACAGGGTTAATAATGACTGTCTTCGCAACCTTAGCCTTCAACTCAGATTCATCACCCAACGTGGTACGTCGTGACCCAAATCCGTCCTTCTTCAAGGCCTTGATTTGTTCATCCAAACGTTCAGACAACAATTGCACACGCAAATCTGGTTCTTCGATATAACGCTTTGCCATCGCAATACGTTCTTCCAGATCAGCCTTCTCAGCCACCAACGCTTGCGCATCCACACGGTTCAATTGGTAGACACGCATTGACGCAATCGCATCAGCTTGACGTTCCGTGAAGCTAAATGATGCCATTTGTGCCGGAATTGTCTTCAAGCCTTGCAAGACTTGCATCAAGTCTGCCTTACCATCCGTATTCTGGGCAGCATGCACAATCGCTTGAATCAAGTCAGGTACTTGAATCAGGCCGTCGACAATTTCAAGGCGTGCAGACGCCTTTTCTAAATCTGCCTTGTACTCACGCACGACCAACGTGTGTTGGAAGTTTGCCACTGTCTGCAAATATTGCATCAATGTGTAGCGCTTTGGCGTCAAACCATCCAAAGCCATCCATTCAAGTGAATACGTTTGACGCAAATCCGTCTTTTGGAAAAGTAACGTCTTGGCTTGTTCGTGGTCATAGTTGTTCTGCAACGTGACTTCGATTCGGACCTTGTTGTTGGCAATATCCTCATCCGTCGTGAAGTCATCAATTGACCGAATGGGCTTCAACTTACCATCGGCAATCAAATCCTTCACCTTATCGAGGTAAGAATTAATTGATCCACCCATACGGTATGGTACTTCGGTGATAATCAATGTGTTCTTATCTTCGTCAGAATCAATAATTGTCCCGGCATTTTGGAACTTACCCACACCAGTCTTGTAGTATGAACGGACATCGCCGTACAAGGTTCCACCCGTTGGCAAATCAGGTCCTTGCAGAATGCTAATCGCCTTATCAAGCGTCATCTTTGGCGTCTTGATGTATTGCTTCAACAAACGCGTCGCATCAACTGGGTTGTGTGGTGCAATCGAACTCGTAAAGCCGACCGCGATACCTGTCTTAACCCCGTTAATCAACAAATATGGCAACTTAGCCGGAAATACCCGTGGCATCCGCTTCGTATTGTCATAATTATCTTCGTATGGGACCAACTTTTCAGATAGATCATTCACCATCAATTGCCCGAAACGTGACAACCGCACTTCTGTATAACGGGCCGCAGCGGCCGGGTTACCAGAAATGTCGGTAAATGAACCGTGTCCTTCGATTGGTGCCAATGGGAAGACGAAATTTTGCGTCAAGTAATCAACTGACCCGTAATTATCACCGTGGGGGTGCCAGTTTCCCATCACATCCCCAACCACCGTCTGTGACTTCTTAAACTTTGCGGTTGGAGACAACTTTGCCATTGTCATGGCGTACAAAATACGACGTTGCACCGGCTTCAAACCATCCAGCACATTTGGCACTGAACGATCAGAAGCAACGGCAATCCCGTAATTTGTAAATGCTTGCTTCATTGATTGATCGAGGTCTTCAACAACTGGCTTGTCGTGCTTCAAATCAATCTTGATTTTCTTTTTTGTCGCCATTATTTCTTATTCCTCAATATGTGCAAATTCAGCGTTTTCCATTAGGAACGCACGACGTGGTGCCACTTCCTTACCCATCAACAAATCAACTAGTTCCGTTGAGGCTTCAATATCATTCGTCGTGTATTGCGTTAAATGACGGGTGCCTGGTGTAATCAAGGTTTCACGCGTCATTGGGTCACCAACTTCACCAAGTCCCTTGGCACGTTCAACCAACTTAGGGTCGTGCGTTTCCAAGTAAACTTGTTGATCACGTTCCGTGTAGATGTAATCTGTGTTGCCCTTTTCATCGTAATTAATAAACAATGGGGCTTGGGCACGATAGACGTGACCATTTTCCAATAATTGTGGCGTGTACTTTGAGAAAAGCGTAATCAACAACGCAAAAATATTGTCACCATCGGAGTCAGAGTCGGATGCGATGATAATCTTGTCGTAGTTCAACTTTGACTCATCGTACTTATCACCAATTCCAGCGCCAATCGCACTGAAAATCGTTGAGACTTCCGTATTCGCAAAAACCTTATCTGATGTTGACGTCAACGCGTTAATAATCTTTCCACGAATTGGGAAAATGGCTTGATACATGCCACCTTCACCGTTAATCCGAGTACGCGTCAAAGAACCCGAGGCTGAATCACCCTCGGTAATGAACAATTCAGCTTGTTCCACACCACGGGCACCACGCAACTTCTTGGCTGGCTTCAACTTCTTTGAGACCTTGGCCTTCATGTCCTTTGAATCTAACTTAATTTTTGACAAGTCATCAATCTTGCGACGCAAAGCAGCTCGCTCTAGAGCTTGCTTAATAACTGCTTCAACATCAGTGATGTACTTATCCCACTCAAATTGACCTTGCTCGTAGGTAATCTTATCAATCGCCGTCTTAGCGTCAACGTTTGAGAGCTTATCCTTGGTTTGCCCGGTATATTGGGGCTTCGTGTGGTTCGCTGAAATGATCGCCACCAAACCAGGTTGCAAATCACGCGAATCAATCGAATCCTTCGTCAAGCCAAGTTTGTCAGCATAATTGTTCATCATGCGGCGCACACCAGCATTGAAACCAGAAACGTGGGTACCACCATCAGGCGTAGCCACTGAGTTAACGAATGAACGTTGGCGTGGTGTTGCCCCGTCTGTCCAAGCAAACGCAACGTCCGCACCAATCCACTCACCCTCGTTTGTCTCAATCCGACCAGAGAAACCATGAATGCCTGTAATCAGCTTTTCATTGTCTTCCTTCGATGACTCAAAGACATATTCAACATACGCCTTCAATCCTTCAGGTTCGTGATATGACACTTCTTCGCCAGTAGCTTCATTAATCAACGTAAATGATGCTTCGGGGTTCAAGAAGGCTTGTTGGTGCAAGCGGTCCTTAAAGGCCGTCCAATCGATGGCCACTGAATCATAGATATCTGGATCTGGCCAGAAACGCAATTCTGTGCCATGACTTTGACCATGAATGTATAACTTTTGCGTCAACGTCTTGCTTGGCAATTGGTGATTGCGATTCAACTTAGTCTCGTAGATCAATGGTGACCGGCTCAACAACTTAGCGGCTTTATCACTCTTATCTTTAAATGCTGGCGCCACTTCTGGATCCAACGTGTAGATATCTTGATACCACTTACCGTCCTTCAAAATCGTACCGACCGTCTTCGTTGACGTCGCCGTCACAAACTTGGTTCCGATACCGTTTTTTCCGATTGAGGTCGTGGCTTGTTGTGTATAGTGCCCTGATGTATTTGGCACCGTCCATGCCATACGGTTGGTTGGCATTTTATCGCCATTCGCCGTCTCAGCAACTTCAACAGGCATTCCTTCACCGTTGTCAAAAACGGAATATGACCCATCCTCGTGGAAGGTGATCCACAAGTGGTCCGCTTTTTTAATTAAAATTTGATCGATTCCGTTATCAACGGCTTCCTGTAAGGCATGGGTTGGTGTACTTTTTGAACCACCATACATATCAGGGTTGATACGAATTTGATTCAATTGATTGGCATTAATGATTGCCATTAGTTCTACCTCCATTTATATGTATCGCATGTGAAAACACACGTCTATTGGCGCGACATCAGCGCCTTATTTACGACAGTCCGCATGTGCAAAACTGTGCATTCAAGTCTCAGCCTGTACTATGATACCAGTCTTATCGGGTTTTGATAATACAGTTTGAACAATATTTAGCGATTTGTAAAGGTATTCAGTGTTTCTGGACTGGGACTTTCACATTAACAAACAAGCTAAAAAGCCCTCTACATCAGCAGAAAGCTTTCCTTAATGTTTAAGTATAACCTAATAACCATAACACAGAATGAAAAAAGAACCAGCATTAATTTGCTGGTTCTTAATCAAGTTAGGCTGTGTACTTAGCCAAAATAGCTTCTAGTTGGTGGGCTGGTGTGAAACCAGTCAAACGCTCAACCACTTCGCCATCTTTCTTAACAAGCAACGTTGGAATTGCCATGATACCGAACTCTTGTGCGGTTGCTGGGTTTTGATCCACGTCCATCTTGTTGAATGTTACTTCAGGCATTGTTTCGGCCACCGTCTCAACGACTGGTGACTGCATACGACATGGGCCACACCAAGTTGCCCAGAAATCGGTCAACGTTACACCGGTATCGGTTGCATCTGCAAAGTTTGCGTCTGTAATATCTTGTACTGCCATATTAACAGCCTCCTCATTGTTTTCTAATTTAAAGTTAGTATAACGCTAAAATCCGAAATTGTCGACAGCTGTCTCATGATATTAATCATAATCGCTTGCGTTACCTTCGTCATCGCCAGCCATAATTTCTGCCGCAATTAGCGGTTCAATGTCATCTACTAGAGCCTGATTGTCATCATCATTCTCATGCGCAATAATCTCGCCACCAATAATTGGCAACAAGTCATCCGTGCCACCATTACGGGTTGGCCCACCCTCGACTGTCGCGTTAACCGGCGTCTCCTGTGTTACTTCCTCACCTGCGGGCCGGCCAGCCCACCAAACTGACCCGCCGAGCATCAAAATACCGACCCCAATCGATTTCAAAGCAAAGCCCGTTACGGCGCCATCCCCCATCAATAAACCAAGTACCAAACTAATCAGCCCAACTGCCAAGATGAGCACACCCAAAACCATGCCAGCCAACATCAACAAATATCCCATGGCCAACCACCTCCATTTGTCTCCATCTTAGCACACATCCCCTTACCGCTCACGCCAGCACGCATACGCATGAATGACGTGATGACTTGGACAGTGTCTGGCCACTAAATGTTGTACTTTCTGCCAATGGTGACCAATATGCAAGCGCCAGCCATCAAACCGATAGCCTGGCCGATGGGGTTGCTCAAACGTGGCCTCGGGCACCTGCTCACCTGGTAACGCCGTAACTTGCACGCGTGGATTACTAGTTGTAAATTTGCCTAACCCGGCATCTAACTGAAAGACCGCGAGTTTTTGACGTGGCATAAATAACTTAATTTTCGTTGTTCCACGTAGCTTCACGTCATGATAAATCACATTTTTAATGGTCAATTCACCTGCATAACCAACCTGGTTCCGCCCATCAACCTGTTTCGTAGTTTGGTGCGCTTGTTTCAACGTTGCATGTGTTTGATGCACCGTGAGTAACTGTGGTTTCCCTAACCCGGTAATTTGATACCCCGCACTCCCGGTTAAGCCGTATGCTGCTAGCAAGGCATTGAGTTCTTGATAACTCACCCGGTAACTGGGTAACATCAAGGTCGTCGGCAAATTGATAGTCGTTGCACGGCCAGCCAGTGTATAGGCCGTAATCGGCTCCGTTTGCCGTAAAATTTCAGTATTCGACATGACCGTCACGGCTTGTACATCATCACCGACTAAAAACGCCAAGCAAACTGTCAAAAACAATAACATATACGCGCGTATCATCGTCATCGCCCCCTTCAGATGATACAAAAAAGGCCGCAATCGTCACCGACTACCGCCTCATCACTTATACTTCCTCCGTAACCACACCTTGATCATCAATCAAGACAGAGTTGATACCTTGGTTACCAAAGAACTTTACTGATTCAAATTCTAATTTCAAGACAACAAAGGTTTCCTTTGCGCCACCAACGACTTCGGTCCATTCTGGAATTTGATTATCCAACAATGGCAAAACATCATCAATGGCCTTATCCGTTAAATGAATTTGCGCCTTATTTGACGTCACGACTCCGTTATCATCATCGGTTGGTACCGTCGTGAATGATACGTGCGGGTTCGCTTCAATTTCAGCCATTTTGTTTGAATTACGTGGCGTTGTGATATAGATATAGTTTGTAAATTCATCTGGCATCAGATAAAAGACATCACGGTTAGATGGGCGATTATTCACACAAGTTGCCAAATTCAAGACGTGTGAATCACGCAAGTATTTTTCCAATAGTTCAGATTGTGTCGCAGTTGCTGTTGTCATGTTCATTTCTTCCTTTCCTATTCCCTGTTTACCGTTTATTATACTGATTCAGCCATATAAATGCCGGTACCAAGCTTGGAAGAGTTTGTGAAGAATAGAAAAAGACTGATTCTTAACACAGAATCAGTCTTTCTTCATTTTGATTAACCTAGTTCGGCGTACGTTGCCCCTTGGTCCGGACCAGTAAAGCTAAAGTCCTTAACCGCACGGTGTGAACGCAAGTATTCTTGCACACCTTGGCGAATAGCGCCTGTTCCCTTACCGTGAATGATTTCAACAGAAGGTAAGTTATTCAGCAAGGCCCGATCGATGAACTGATCCAGCTCACCCATCGCCGCCTCATAACGTTGGCCACGCAAATCAAGCGTTGCTGATGCGTTTGCGCGGTTAACCGCCTTATTCGTGCTAACACGTGGCTTAGCGGCTGCCTTTTGCTCCGACTTCGCCGTTTGTGCAGCTGCTTGCTTCTCGATTTCATCTTCAGCCAGCACCATCTTCAAAATACCCATTTGGACTTCGAACTTGCCGTCCTTTAACTTGCGCTTAACAGTACCTTGTTGACCGTACTCACGAACCAAGACAGTGTCACCAGCGGCAATATCTTGACTCTTAGCCTGCTTAGCCTTCCGCAAAACGCGATTGTTTTCCGCTGATGGTTCTTGTCGCATTGCGTTCAAGGCACCCTTAGCATCCATCAACTTGTTTTCCTTAACGGCCACCCCATCTAACTGCATCTTACGCAAATCAGCGATAATCTTATCGGCCTTCTTACGCGAATCTGCCACGATGTGGTTAGCTTCCTTCTTGGCTTCTTCCAGTGTACGGGCCTTCTCAGTTTCCATCTTTTCAAGCTTTTGCTCGTAATCGTTCTTCATCTGACGATTTTCGATAACTTGTTGCGCCAACTGGACTTGTTGCGCCAAAACGGCATTACGACGTTCAACCAAATCAGCAATCATGTCATTCAACTCTTGCGAATCTTCTGACGTCAATGAAGCCGCAGCATCAATGATTGATTGATCCAACCCCAAACGCTTTGAGATTTCCAACGCGTTTGAACGACCGGGAATGCCAAGCAAGAACTTGTAGGTTGGGCGCAAAGTATCAACGTCAAACTCCATCGATGCATTGATCGTGTCGACACGGTTGTAACCGTAGACCTTCAACTCTGGGTAGTGCGTCGTTGCCACAGTGTATGAACCCTTGGCACCAACTGCATCCAGAATAGACATCGCCAAAGCGGCCCCTTCTTGAGGGTCTGTTCCAGCACCCAATTCGTCAAATAGCACCAAAGAATCAGCGTCAATTTGCTTCAAAATATCAACAATGTTGACCATGTGTGATGAGAACGTTGACAATGATTGTTCAATTGACTGCTCATCACCAATATCAGCAAAGACTTCCTTAAACAAGCCAACCGTTGAATACTCAGCCGTTGGGATAAACAAACCTGATTGGGCCATTAATTGTAACAAGCCCAGCGTCTTCAAGGTAATCGTCTTACCACCGGTGTTTGGTCCAGTGACAATAATCGCCTTGTAGTCTTCACCGATAATAATATCGTTGGCAACCGCCTTTTGTGGGTCCAACAATGGGTGACGCGCTTGGAGCAAACGCACGTGATTTTCTGGACTGTACTCTGGCTCCTGGGCCTTAGTTGCTGCAGCATAACGCGCCTTCGCGTTCACAAAATCCAAGTGGCCTAACACTTCTGCATTCTTCTGAATGTTTTCGGCTTCCGGACGCAACATATCTGACAATTCTGCCAAAACACGTTCTTCTTCGTGTCGCTCCTTGATATAGTGCTCACGCAAACGGTTGTTCATATCAACCACGTCAGCTGGTTCAATATATAATGTCTGACCAGTTTGTGATTGATCGTGCACAACGCCACCAAAACGACTACGGTATTCAGCCTTAACCGGAATAACATAACGATCACTGCGAATCGTCACAATTGGATCTGACAGATACTGTGCTGACTTACCACGAGTGTAATCTTGCATCTTCTGACGGATTGCATTTTCAGTCGAGGTGATTGCTTGGCGAACCCGGTGTAGTTCAGGTGACGCTTCGTCAGTAACACGACCATCACCATCAATTGCCGTGTTCACACGGCGCGTCAAATCTTGCATCACAACCAAACGTGAGTAGTATGGTCGCAAGGCAGCCAATGGCTCACCACGGTCTTCAATTAAGTTTTCAAAGAACATACGCATTTGACCGGTTGTAAACAGCACCCGACCAACTTGGGCCAATTCTGTACCACTTAGCGCTGCATCGATACGTAAACGTTGCATGTGTGGCTTAACATCAGCCAACTTAGGAATATTAATTCCCCCTTGCCAACGTAATACCTTAGCTGCATCAGACGTTTCCGCCAACCAAGCTTGCATTTCATTGGCATCAGCCGTTGGCAACAAGTTGCGCAACTCATTTTCACCGGCAGCCGTTGAGAGGTATGGCCGCAACTGGGCCTTTACCGCATCATACTCAAGGGTTGCCAAGACTTTCTTATTCATCTGTCTGAACCTCTAATATCTCTATTTCTGCCCTACTGGAGAATCCACCATTGATAGATGGCGTCTGAGAAGTAAGGTGTTTGATTTAACATCCACTGGGCGACGGGTGACTGAATCATCGCGTCGTGATACCAAGGGATTTCTAATGTCTGTGTTAATTGTAAAACAAAGAAGATTTCAATGTAGACTAAAAGGCCGTATACAAGCAGGCCAGCCAAGCGATTTAGTTTACCTAAAACAGGAACCTTATTAATAAAACGCAGACTGCGTTCAATCGACCGCAGGACCAGCGACCCGCCAAACATCAAGATTCCAAACGCTAATCCTGACGCCAGAAATTCATTTGCTTTATCAGCTAGCACAGTTGGCACACCGTTTGCGGCCCATCGTGCTTGGATTGTTGTCAAAAACGTCGCATGAATCCACGCCCCGAAGCGATGCGACAAAAGAATGGCAACCGCGTACACGATAAACCGGCCCCCGAGCGAGACTAAACTACGTGTAAACCCGAGCGTATAGCCACGCGTCATCGCAGCGACTAATAACACCAGAATGATAACTGATAGTAAATTCATTACTTATTAGCGTCCTTCTCGGCCTGCATCTTCAACTGATCTGATAGTGCATTAATGGCCAACAACGTTAGTAATTGATCGTCAGTTAAGCGTGGGGCTAGCTCGCGCATTTCGTTCAATTGTTGATTTGCCAAGTCGAACACAGCCTTCATGTGGGCTTGGGTCTCATTTGACGTAATGGTAATTGGCTTACCAAGGATTTCGCCTTTAAAGCGCATCTTTTCTGCCATGGTTTTGCCTTCCTTTCACGGATGTCGTTCTTATTTCATAAATTCCAGTATAGCAAAAAAACGCTGATGTTTCAGCGTTTTTCATTGACTTGCTAATTATCCTAGTGTTTGGTACTCCGAAGTAAATTCAGGTGCCTTCACAATTTTGAATGCTGGGCCGTTTTTGATTAGATAATCACCACAATTACCAATACTATCAGGCTCATGCAATCGCAACTGGTTATCTGCCTTTGATTGCCAAGTCACAATACCCTTTTGCAATGCGTCCTGCACCCAAACAGCAGGTGCCGTATCGTCTGAGATTTGCCATGCCTCGACAATCATATCATTGTGTTTCACTTGCATATCGAGTCGCCTACTTTCTTTCTGCTTAGCGATTCTCTTCTCCCTAAGTACAATTTTACACCATGTCGGCACAAATTTACTGTTTGAACATTAGGTGAAACGGTTAACTTTTAGATAGTTAAATAGTCGTCGCGTTGCAACGAGCATGGCAGGTGTCAGCCAAGATATACTTAGTTGTTCAACCGCATAAAAAAGCACGCAATTTGCATGCGTGCTTTCGTTTAATCTTCGAATTCTTCTGGATCAAAATCCGTACCATCAAGCATACGGGCTTCTAGCCAGTCCCAGACGTTATCCTTACCATATTTGGTTTCTGATGAGAAAATCTCAAAGTCAGATACGTCAGGGTTAAATTGCAAACCGCGCTTGATATCTGCCTCAGCCTTATTCCACTTACCACGTGAAATCTTGTCAGCCTTCGTGGCAACAACCAAAACTGGTAGGCCGATGTCATCAGACGTCAACCAGTTGTACATCTCGATGTCTTCCTTAGAAGGCATGTGACGTGCATCCACCAGTTGCACAATACCCTTCAGTGGCTCACGGGTACGCAAGTATTCACCAATCATGACCGCAAACTCTTCACGGGCCTTCTTAGAAACCTTAGCATACCCATACCCAGGCACGTCGACGAAAAAGATTTGATCTTCCACTTTGTAGAAGTTCAAGGTTTGCGTCTTACCAGGTTGTGATGAGGTGCGGGCAAATGACTTGCGGTTAATCAAAACGTTCGTCAATGAAGACTTACCAACGTTTGAACGACCAACGAATGCCACCTCAGGTAAACCATCAGTTGGGTATTGGCTGGCACGCACAGCGGACATTACCATTTCGACATTGTGTACTTCCATGATAAATCCTCCGTTAGTTTTGTTCTGTAACCATCTCTGGTTGCTCGTTACGTAATACAGCACCTTCAGTAATAATAACGCCGTTAACGTCATCACGTGATGGTACATCGAACATTACGTCGCGCATCGTCTCCTCAATAATTGAACGCAAACCACGGGCACCCGTCTCACGCTCAATTGCCAAGTGTGCCATGGCCTTCAAGGCTTCAGGAGTAAACGTCAATGCAACTCCTTCAAGTGCCAACAAAGCCTGGTATTGCTTAACCAAAGCGTTCTTAGGTTCCGTCAAAATACGAACCAAATCATCTTCTGTCAACTCTTCCAATGCTGTCAAAATTGGCAAACGACCAATGAATTCTGGAATCAATCCAAAGCTCATCAAATCTTCAGGTACAACCTGTTGCATGATTGACTTGTCAGTATTCTTAAATTGTACTGTCTTAGAGTCCGTACCGAAACCAATTACCTTAGCTCCGACACGTTCCTTAACCATTTGTTCGATACCCGCGAAGGCACCACCGACGATGAACAAAATGTTTGTCGTGTCGATTTGAATGAACTCTTGGTTAGGGTGCTTACGACCGCCTTGAGGTGGAACGTTAGCAATGGTACCCTCTAGCATCTTCAAAAGTGCTTGTTGCACACCTTCACCAGAAACGTCACGTGTAATCGAAACGTTTTCGGCCTTCTTGGCAATCTTGTCAATTTCGTCGATGTAAATAATACCAGTTTCCGCGCGCTCGACATCATAGTCAGCGGCTTGGATCAACTTCAATAGAATGTTTTCAACGTCTTCACCAACGTATCCAGCTTCTGTCAAAGTCGTTGCATCCGCAATTGCGAATGGCACATTCAAAAGCTTAGCCATTGATTGTGCAATATACGTCTTACCTGACCCAGTAGGTCCGATCATGGCGATGTTAGACTTTTGCAGCTCAACACCTTCAGCCCCAGTATCACCCGTCAACATAGCGTTAACGCGCTTGTAGTGGTTGTAGACGGCAACTGCAAGAGTACGCTTAGCTTCGTCTTGTCCGATAACATATGAATTCAAGTTATCGACAATCTCTTGTGGTGTTTTCAAAGTCAATGTGCGCTCCAATGCATCTTGTTGCAAATCTTCATTAATAATATCTTGTGCCAAAGCCACACATTCATTACAAATGTATACGCCAGGCCCTGCGATAAGCTTCTTCACTTCTGTTGAAGCCTTACCACAGAATGAACAGTAGGCAATGCCGTTTGAATTATCGGTTGTATTAAACACTGTTCAACCTCCTGTAAGTTTTTAACGTTAGTCGAAACGTAAGTTACCTACTATTGTACCAGAGATTTTGTGTTTTTTTATACGATATTCTTAGGACTTATATAGTGTAACACTGCAAAAAGAGGTTAGACTCGAAAAAGTCTAACCTCTTAATTAACGTTGTTTAGAATTAAGCTTCAACAGCGTTTTCAACGATCATGTCAACAACTTGCTTGATAGCAATGTCGTGTGACAACATGTCGTCTGACAAAGCACCGCGAACAGCAGCTTCGTCCATACCGTATTGGTCAGCCAATGACTTTACTTCAGCAGCAACGTCTTCGTCCGTAGGCTTGATGTTTTCTGCCTTAACAATAGCTTCCAATACCAAGTTCGTCTTTACGCGACGCTCAGCACCTTCTTCGTATTGCTTGTGCAAATCATCTTCTGATGAACCAGTGATTTGGTAGTACAACTCTGGTGAGATACCTTGTTGTTGCATTGAAGCAAAGAATTGGTTCATTTGACGGTGAACGTCTTCGTGAATCATTGAATCAGGAATTTCTCCACCAGCAACTGATGCGTTGTCAACAACGGCTGAGATAGCAGCATCTTCCTTGGCATCCTTAGCAGCGTCTTCCTTTTCAGTCGTCAAACGTGCCTTAACCTTGTCCTTCAATTCTGCCAAAGTATCAACTTCTTCGTCGATGTCCTTTGCAAATTCGTCGTCCAATGCAGGAACTTCCTTAGCCTTAACTTCGTGCACAGTAACAACGAACAAAGCGTCCTTACCGGCCAAGTCAGCAGCTTGGTATTCTTCTGGGAACGTTACGTTTACGTTAACAACGTCATCGGCCTTGGCACCAACCAATTGGTCTTCGAAGCCAGGGATGAATGAGTTTGAACCCAATTCAAGTGAGTAGTTGTCACCCTTACCACCGTCGAACTCAACACCGTCAACTGAACCAACGAAGTCGATAACAACCGTGTCACCGTTCTTTGCAGGAGCGTCAACCAAAACCAATTCTGCTTGACCTTCTTGCAAACGAGCGATTTCGGCATCCAATTCTTCATCAGAAACAGTAACGTCTGATGCAGGAACCTTAACACCCTTGTAGTCGCCCAATTCGATTTCTGGAGCCAATTCAACTTCAGCAGTCAAAACCCAAGCTTCATCCTTGTTCATTGACTCTGCGTCGATCTTTGGTTGACCAACAGTCGTAACACCTGCTTCTGCAACTGCATCAGCGTAAACATCTGGCAAAACGATGTTCAAAGCGTCTTGGTACAATGACTCTTCACCGTACATTTGAATAAAGACTTGCTTAGGCATCTTACCCTTACGGAAACCAGGAACCGTAATTTGCTTCTTAACGTCGTTAAATGCGGCGTCGATACCCTTTTCGTATACGTCAACAGGAACTTCGAACTTGATCGTTCCCTTGTTGCCTTCACCCTTAGTGAAAACTGCGTTAGCCATGTTTATTCCTCCAATAGTAACCAACTAATAGTCAGTTACATATATTATCTTTACATACTTTATAAGTTTACCGGAAAGTGCCTATTTTGGCAATAATTCTAGGCCGAAAATCGACTGTAAACCCGTAATTTACTAGAACAATTGTCCTTCAAACTTTGATTCAGGATAGTTCTTGAAATCATAAGTTGCCAAATCTTCAGCCTTGTTCACAAAGGCAGTCAAAGATTCAGTTAACATCAAGTTCGTCTTGTAATCAGTCTCTTCAACCATGATGATTGGCTTCTTTAAGGCCCAAGCCATACCAGCTTCAAAGGCAGTCCCTGAGTCTGCATCGTCATCACGGAAATCAGCGACAACAACCAAGGCGTCTGCATCAAGCACTTGTGTCACATCACGACGGAACACTTCAGCCGCCCAGGCTGGCGTGTATTCAGGGTTATCCGTCTTTTGGTGGTGACGTGGTGAGTAGAAGTCAGTAACCGTTGGGTTCGCTTCCAGTGCTGCCTCAATACGTGCAACACGATCAACTTGTTCGTCACTAAAGAATGGTGCGGCCAAATAAATTTGCATGATGTAAAATCCCTCTATTTGTAAAATTTGTATAGTTCACTTTACCACATCTCGTGACATTTGCTAACCGGAGAAATAAGAAAAAAAGAGAGTTATTACACCATAAGATGTAATAACTCTCTTTTAAAAGCGCAGCCTAAGCTACATTGGAAAATTCTACGTTAAACGTAAAATTAGTCCTTGATTTCTGAAACAGTTCCGGCACCGACAGTACGTCCACCTTCACGAACCGTAAACTTCAATCCCTTTTCGATGGCAACTGGTGCGATCAATTCGATATCGAATGTTACGTTATCACCAGGCATAACCATTTCTACGCCTTCTGGCAATTCAACAACACCAGTAACGTCAGTCGTGTGGAAGTAGAATTGTGGACGGTAGTTAGTGAAGAATGGCGTGTGACGGCCTCCTTCTTCCTTAGTCAAAACATAAACTTCGGCCAAGAACTTAGTGTGCGTTTGGATTGAACCAGGCTTAGCCAAAACTTGACCACGCTCGATTTCCTTACGATCAACACCACGCAACAATGCACCGATGTTATCACCAGCTTGACCTTGTTGCATTGACTTACGGAACATTTCGATTCCAGTAACAACAGTCTTGCGAACTTCTTCCTTCAAACCAACGATTTCAACTTCGTCGTTCAAGTTAACAGTTCCACGGTCGATACGACCTGAAGCAACAGTACCACGACCAGTGATCGTAAATACGTCTTCGACTGGCATCAAGAATGGCTTGTCAGTGTCACGCTCTGGAGTAGGAATGTATGAGTCAACAGTGTCCATCAACTCTTCGATAACCTTAACTTGTTCTGCGTCACCTTCCAAAGCCTTCAAGGCTGAACCGCGGATAACTGGAATGTCATCCCCAGGGAAATCGTATTCTGACAACAATTCACGAACTTCCATTTCAACCAAGTCGATCAACTCTTCGTCGTCAACCAAGTCAACCTTGTTCAAGAATACAACCAAGTAGTCAACACCAACTTGGCGAGCCAACAAGATGTGCTCACGAGTTTGTGGCATAGGACCGTCAGTTGAAGCAACAACCAAGATAGCACCGTCCATTTGGGCAGCACCAGTGATCATGTTCTTAACGTAGTCCGCGTGACCAGGGGCGTCGATGTGGGCGTAGTGACGAGCTTCCGTCTCGTACTCGATGTGAGCAGTGTTGATCGTGATACCACGCTCACGCTCTTCAGGAGCAGCGTCGATAGCAGCAAAGTCTTGTTGCTCAGCCAAACCCTTGTCAGCCAATACCTTTGAGATAGCGGCAGTCAAAGTAGTCTTACCGTGGTCGACGTGACCGATAGTTCCAATGTTAACGTGAGGCTTAGTGCGCTCGAAATTTTCCTTAGCCAAAAGCTTGTCCTCCTAATATTCGCATGTTAGTCCTTTATTGGGCTAACCCTTATTGCTTACGTATTATTATACTACATTCTTAAAAGAACTAAAACAACTTGGTGCGAAAATCTTTAGTAATTTCTCTTTATGAGACTGGAATTATTATATATAACTTCGTGTTAATTGTAAATAATTTTTATCTTTTTTTGCAAACTGATTTTAAAAAGCCGGTTTTACGCCATTAAAGCTAACATTTCAGCCTGTAATTTTGCGCGCCATTCGCGCTGTTCCACTGCTTCTTCTGGCACCGGATTGCCGAGCGACTCAGCAATTAAGCCGGCAACCCAACTTTTAGTTTCAATTGCAACCCTTTCTAAGACGGGGTAAGCAATCATAAGCATCAATCGGACTTGTTCTGCCAGGCCATGAATCATAGCAGGCCCAACTGTTCGTTCATACGATTGTAATTCAGTCACAATAGCTTGATACTGAACCATATTTTCAATAGATTCAAGTTGGGCTGGTACAACCGTCAGTGTGCCTCCGTCAAGCCACACCATATCAACTGACTGCGTCACTCGTAAACGGCGTAACCGGTCCAAGACTGATACACGTGAAATGGCCGTTAAAAATGGGTCCAATAAGACGAAACGTGCCCCAACTAGATACTCATCTAGTGGCAATTTGTCGGCTGCAATCAACCGTTCCCGTTGACTGATTGCATCCCCGTCGCTCAAATGATAAAAATGACGCGCAATCGTTGTGATTGTTGCCTGTTGCGTTTGCCGAGCTGTCATTTCTGCCGTCACAACTTGGGCCATCAAGTCGGCGCGTTGCGTCTCCGGTAACCACATAATAAATTCGCGGGCCGTCAAAAATTGTTGATTATGCAAGGCAACCGTCACGTATAATTGCGCTGTTTCGGCAGTCGCTAGGTAACTGTCAATAAATTCGTCAGCAAACAACTGTGCAGTCTTATATTGACCATCTGCCAATAGTACGCGCGTCAGCAACTGGTTGATTGCTGGTGTTTGCTTGAGATCGTAAGCTTCATCCAATGCATCTAAAGCTGGGCCGTATGAATGCTCGTCAAAAGCAGCTTGCCCTTTTGCCACTAAGCGAGCAAATCGTTCTTCTTCCTCTGGTGTCATGCCCTCACCTTTCTAGATTGAAGAAGCGCCGATTCCTAAGAACCGACGCTTCTTTTTTATTCTGCACTTACTGGTTGTTCACCTTGTGTTGCCTTTGGCTTACGACGACGTGGGCGACGCTTCTTTTTCTTAGCGCCTTCCTCCGTAGCCCCCGCTGGCTTTACTTGTTGATTAGCCGGTGCTTGTTGTTTCTTTTGTTGTGCGCCATTACCTTGTCCTTGTGCACCAGGCACTTTTTTCTTAGGCTTTGGCTTGCGGGCAGCTTGCTTTGGAGCTGCTACCGGCTTGTCCGTTGACTTGTTATTCGTCTTGCTTGCAGAGCGCTTGCGACGACGGCCATTTTGATTAGCTTCCATGATAACTGGTAAAATCACTGGCTTACGACGAGTTTGCTCAAATAGGAACTTACCCAAGGCATCACGTACTGAATTCTTCAAGTTACCCCAATCGAATTCCTTCGTGTTCTTAATGCCTTCAGCAACTGTCTTTTCAACCAATTCCCCGGCTTCACGAATCAAATCACGTGACGTCTTCACATAGACGAAACCACGTGAGTCAATCTTAGGTGTTGCGACAATCTTTTTCTTCTTACGATCAATCGTTACAACGGCGATAAAGACCCCATCTTCTGACAAGATGCGACGATCGTTTAGCACGATTGAGCCAATATCACCAACACCAGAACCATCAATCATTGTTGAGCCGACCTGGATTGAGCCACCCAAGAACATTTGCTCGCCATCCCAACGCAGGTTATCACCCTTCGCCAACAACCAAACGTGGTCATCATCGTAACCAACTTGTTCAGCCGCATGGTAAGCCGCATTCAAGACACGGTATTCACCTTGGATAGGAATCACATGTTGTGGCTTCAACAAGTTGAGCAACAATTGGAAATCTTCCTTTGACGCGTGGCCTGAAGACTTCTTATCCGTTGAAATTTGCTTAACTGAGGCACCGGCGCGGAACAACATATCACGTGTTCGCGCCACGTAACCTTCCATGGCCGTAGATGGTGTTGTTGTAATAAAGACTAAGTCGCCTTCTTGAATTTGGATGTTGCGGTCATCGCCTTGTGCCATACGTTGCAAATGACGAATTGGCTCACCCATCTTACCAGTTTCCAAAATAACCGTTTCTTCAGGTGCCAGCTTGCTCAAATTCTTCAAAGAAACGAATAATTCGTTTTCAGGCATTGGCAAGTGCAACTTCTTCAAACGAAGGGCTGTGCGGACAACCTTTTCCAAATCGTTACCTGAGATAACGATTTTACGGCCAACCTTGTAAGCAGCATCAATAACTTGCTGGATACGTTGAATGTTTGAAGCCACTGCGGCGACGATGATACGGCCGTTCTTATGTGCACGGAATGAGTCCAAAACGTACTCTGCAAGTTCTGATTCGTGTGCTGACAAACCATAGCTTGCTGTACCGGCAGCATCAGCCAAGACAGCAATTACACCCTTGGCACCAATTTGTGCGAGACGCGCTAAATCAGTTCGGTAGTATGGCAATGCCGTCGTATCAATTTTAAAGTCACCAGTGTAAACAATTTGCCCCTCTGGTGTTTCGATAACGATCCCCAATGATTCTGGAATCGTGTGTGTGGTCTCAAAAAATGAAACCGTTACATCCCCAAAGCTAACTTCTGAATTACCACGAACAACGTGATAATCATCAAACCCCTTTGCTTCTGGCTCAGCTTCAACAGCAAGCTTAGCCAATTCAATCGTTAATTCTGAACCAAAAACTGGCACCTTCACTTCACTTAACAAGTAAGGCAATGCACCAATTGCATCTGCGTGACCGTGTGTCAAAAAGACACCGGCAATCTTATCAGCGTTTTCTACCAAGTAGGCAAAATCTGGAATAACCACATCCACGCCAAGCAAATCGCTTTCTGGGTACTTCAACCCTGCATCCAAAATAAAAATGTCTTCACCGACGGTAACTGCATACATGTTCTTTCCGTTTTCACGTACGCCACCGAACGGCATAATACTTAATGTCGTTGTCATAATGTTCCTATTCTCGTTGTCTTTCACGGGTCAGCACAACCCAAACGTTTGTATGATTTATTCCAGTTTACCACAGTTTGAAGGCGGTACCAACAACAAGAAAAATAAAAATGGCGAACACCTGATCGACAACACCGATTAAGCTGTCTGATAGTTATATAACAAAAAAGAGCAAGTCCATAACAGACTTGCTCTTTTTATCAAACATCATTTGCGAACAAATAACATTTGATGTGGGATATAATCCCTATTTAGCTAACGTTGATTACTTGTTCAACAAAGCTGACAAACGTGACTTGTCACGTGAAGCCTTGTTCTTAGCAATCAAGCCCTTTGAAGCGGCACGGTCGATAGCTGATGAAGCGTTAACAAACAACTCTTGCAAGTTGTCTGCACCAGCTTCAGCGGCCTTACGGAACTTCTTCACTTCAGTACGGTATGCACTCAATTGTGAGATGTTACGCTCGCGTTGCACCTTGTTCAAGCGGGCACGTTGGATTGATGACTCAATAATTGGCATCGCTTTTCCCTCCGATGATAAATGTCAAAATAACGTACGTTGTTAATGTAAAAATTAACGACGCAATCCAAGCTTTTGGATCAACTCACGGTAACGTTGAACGTCGTTGTCACGCAAGTAACGCAACAAGTTACGACGGTGACCGATCTTCTTCATCAACCCACGTTGTGAGTGGAAGTCGTGCTTGTGCTCTGACATGTGTGCGTTCAATTCGTTGATGTCAGCAGTCAAAACTGCAACTTGAACTTCAACTGAACCAGTATCACCTTCGTGACGTGCGAATTCCTTGATGATTTCATTCTTGCGTTGTGCAGAAATAGCCATGTTGGATATCCACCTTTCTTTTGTATAGTCGCCTTAGACAACGTAGGACGACGGTGAACCGTCAAACATCGTAAAAGGTCGTGTGCTTTTGCACTTCAAATATAATACTAAACTTTCTAACGCAATGCAAGTAAAATTCCTAAGCAATATCTGCTTGATAGCGCAAGACAAATAATTCGAACAACAGTTCTGGTTCACGGGCTGTCGACTTAAGTTGTTCTTCCATCCCGACTAACCCTAAATAAGCTTTTGCTAATGCAGGGTAACTGAAGCGGCGAACAGTTTGACGCGCCAACTTAACGCGATATGGGTTAACCTTTAGCATTTTTGCAGTACCAGCTTCACTTTGCGTGGCTGATTTCACTTGCAATAGCAACCTGAACTGCCCGAGAATAGCTGCATGTAATCGAAGCGGTGCTTCACCACCCTCGATTAACTCGTGATACAGTTCGACTGCCCGTGTTAATTTACGATTCAACAACGCATTAATCAAGTCGAAAATATTTTCGCTCAAGGTACGTGTGACTAAAGCATCCACTGCTTGCTCATCAATTTGCTTCGTATCGTAGGCATACAGCATTAATTTATCCAGTTCAGACATAATTTGGGTCAATGACATATTCGTGAGTCGAACAAGTAGTTGGATGGCTGGGCCTGACATTTCAAAGCCGTTTTGCCGCAATTTATCCGTAATCATGCTACGAACATCTTTTTCTGTTAAATCACCAAAAGCTAAATAAGCTGCTTGTTCTTTCAACAACTTCACAACCTTCTTACGGCTATCAAGTTTTTCATAGGGTGCAAAAATCACCAAAACTGTTTGGGGCTCTGGATGTTCTGCATATGCAATCAAATCTTCGACATGATGTTCTACCTTTGTCCGGGGATTTTCACCGGTCAAGAAGTACGCGTCGTCAATCATGACAACCCGTCGATCACCAAAAAACGGTACCGATCGTGCATCATCTACAGCCACACCGAGTGGCGTTTCGCGCATATCAAATTGGGCCAAATTCAACGTGCGATCTTCATCCGGAATCAAGCTAACGAACGCTGATCGAACTTGATCAAGTAGATACTGGTCTGTTCCTTGAATCAGATAGATTGGCTTTAACGTTTGCTTGGCAACATCCTGTTGCACATCTCTTAGCGTAAGCGCCATGGTGCCTGCCTCCTCGTTTTTCTCATGTTTCTACTGTATCATGGTCGCCCCGGAAGTTGAATAGGTGATGTGATTTCTGCTTGCCACCGGTCACGCTTGCCTGACCAGCAATATTGCAACATACCACTTTCAGCAGTACTGAACACTTGCATGTTATTTTGGTAGGCTGTAACCAACGTTTCTTGATTGGGATGACCAAATCGATTCTTTACCCCTGCTGAAACAACGCCAACATTTGGTTGCAACCGCTGTACAAACTCGGAGGCCGTACTCGTTTTCGATCCGTGATGACCAAACTTTAGTATCGGCACCCGACCAAGCATCGGGTCATCTAATAGGTTTCGCTCGCCCGCCTGATCCAAATCACCAGTCAGCATCAGCCGTTTAGGTCCTGTCTCAACCAACACCGCTACAGAATCTTCGTTATCGCCTGCACCGGATTTAAACGGATGCTTCACTAACGTCCAACGATTCAAACGCATCCCAGCTTGCACTTCTTGTACCGAGGCACCCTTACAATGTGGTGCGACCAATTCCTGATAGGCCTCCGTTTGCATCATGCCCAGTGGCACGTAAATGTTATCAACAGGTATTTGCTGTAAAAAATGTGGCAAATTGCCAATATGGTCAATGTCTTTATGCGTCAGGACTAATTGTTGCACCCGTGTGATACCCTTTCCCCGCAAAAACTGCACCAATTGTTGTGCCTGAAAATCACGCTTCTGTGGGGTGGCCCATGGTGGTTGTGGCAAATTCATTTTGCCACCAACGTCCACCAGCATGACTTGCCGGGGTGCAAGTCGCACAATCGTTGCATCCCCTTGCCCAACGTCGGCGAACGCCACAAACCCGCCCGTTGCTAATCTTGGTAACAAAAACATCACGCCATAGATGACTAATAGCACCAAACCAAATGTCCGACGCCTGCGCCTCAACAGCCAACTAACTGTCCCAACCAAAGCAACACCGCTTAGCAACAACGGTGGCTGACCAAACACTAGCTCACCTGGTACACGGTCCATTTGCGCGATGCCAAACTGGATGCCGTTAATCAGCGCATTACAACATGACATGATAGGCGTCAGACCACACCAAGCCGCACCAATGCCAACTAACAGTACCGGAATAACTAACCATGTAAATACAGGCATCGCCACCAAATTTGCCAGAATACTAATCGGATGCCAAGCGTACGTATGCCACAACAGCACTGGTAAAATTAATACCGACAAAAAGATGCATTGCCACCAACCCGGTTTGCCTGTTAGCCATAAGAGGCCAAAAGTTAGCAGGTATGATAATTGGCCACCTAAATTATGTAACACCCCCGGTTCAAGTAATAAGCCCCCTAACAATGCAACGCCCCAAGCATCAACTGCTGACAAGCGGAGCCATCCCAATTCGCGCCAAGCTTGTGTTAACGCCAATAATACCGCCCGCACCAATGATTGGACACCGCCAGCAAATAGCAGCAACACAACTAAAAGCACTTGTACAATTAACAACGACCGTTCACGGGTAATGCCAATCCACCGACCGAACTTACGCCACAATACATAGACTCCCGCGACTTGAAAGCCTGAAATGCTAAACAAATGTACCAAACCCATCTTCTGAATACCAACGTTATCATCATAGAAGTCACGACGCGTATAACCCAAAAATAATGTTTCACCATAGTCACGCAACCCAGGTGGTAGCGTTTCAAACCAGGCAACTAATCGGCTGTGGCCCGTCCGAATCCGACTATTAATAAATGGCCATGCCCCCGTTGGCGTATCAACCTGCGTGATGGTCGCTTGCTTCACAACAAACTGATGAATAATCCCCCGACTTCGCCAATAACCAATCGGATCAAAATTATACGCATTCCGGCGTGGTTGGATCCCTTCATAATCGCCGACCCCGGTGACAACATAGCCCACATGCGTCGTCTGTAGCTGGCGAAACGTGGCTTCCTCACGGCAAAACCAAGTTAACCGCACCCGTTCCCGATTTGGCATCACCGCAAACCCTGTAATTGTTGTACCACTAAACTGTAGTTCATCGGCATGGATGCGAAACGTACTCTCAACTTTACCAGTTGGGCGTTGCGCTAATGCGGTTAGCTTTGCATCCTGTGCAATAAAAAAACCGACATAGCCAATCGTGATGAGTATCGTCAAAACAATGCGACACCGAAAACGAATTACGAGTAAGCTACTTAACCACAATAACAGCGGCACTGACCACCAAAATTGATAACGGATTACCGTGTTTAACCCGGCAATGTACAATGACAGGACTAACCAATAACCGGGCATTAAACCGTAACCAACGGAGCTAAGCGAGCATATGTCTTCTCCCCAATCCCAGCAACTTCCTGCAAGTCATCGACCGTCTTAAACCCACCCATCGTTTCACGCTGGGTCACAATATCCTGAGCCCGCTTTTCACCCACGCCTGGCAAGGTTTGCAATTCAACGACCGTCGCCGTGTTCAAATTGACAAGTGATGTTTCAGTGGCTGTTGTCGCTGACGTTGTCGATGGTGCGGTGGCGCTTGGTTGTCCCGGTAATGGATAGGCATCTGGTACTATTTCAGTACCGTTCGGTATATACAGTACCTGACCATTCGTCAAGGAGGCTGCCAGATTCAAGCGGGTGCGGTCGACAGTTGCCAATGTCCCGCCCGCTTTTTCAAGGGCATCCGCCATAATTGGTGGTACTGTAAATTTATAAACGCCTGGACGGTGCACAGCACCCTTCACATCAACCACGACGGTCGCCGATTGAACTGACGGCTGCACGGTCCGTGTAACCGAAACCGCTTTTTGTGTTGATTGGTCAGCCGCCACGCTTGGCGAAATATCTCGCGGTAATACTGGTGCGGTCTGTGAACACTGCCACCAAACAACTAACCCAATACCGATACCAATTAGGCCAGTTGCAAACCAAATCATATGCTGAAATCGATAATAATACGCTTTTAGATTTGCCATGTTTTTTCCTCCAGTAATAGAGACACATAACCAATCAAAAAGTCCAAAAAAAGACTGGTCCCAATTTTTCATCGGGATCAGTCTTAATCATAATTATTGTAAGTTTGGATCATTAAAGATCGTGTTCATCACTTCTTCAACCATATCAAATTCTGCGTCAGTTTCGATTGGTTGCAACATACCTTCTTCATCATCCTTATTGTAGATGAATGGCATAATACCAACTTCTTCTTCGTCATCCCCATCCATCGCTGCATCTGCAGGGCCAAGGATGATGTATGACTTACCAAAATCTTCTGAGTCGAAAGAGAACAACTCAATAAATTCGTGTTCGTTGCCGTCCTCGTCAGTTAAGACGAACAATTCTGCGTCGTTCATTTTTACGTCCTTTCCAGTTAACAAAAAATGACCGATGCATCACCGGTCATTAATTGTACTAAAACATTAGTCTTCTTGCTCATCCAAGAATTGGTTCAAACGCTCTTCAACCATTGACCACTCTGCGTCGTCTTCGATTGGCGTCAAACCACCTTCAGTAGACGCAGCCGTCTCTTCAGGGTCGAAAATGTATGCTAACATTTCAACTTCTTCATCTTCGCCTGCCCCTGCTGGGTACAAGACGATGTATGACTTACCAAAATCTTCTGACTTAAACGTAAATAGCACTTCGAAAAGTTGCTCATCGCCGTTGTCGTCAACCAATGTGATAATGTCTTGCTCTTCGTCCATTATGTTTACCTCTTACTTTACAAGTGGTCCTTTGCGATCCAAATAGTTTTGGAGAATCAAAGCCGCCGCTAACTTATCAATAACCTGCTTACGCTTCTTACGAGACGCATCAGCTTCTTCAACAAGCATACGTTCTGCTTCAACCGTCGTCAAGCGCTCATCCTGAAAATCAATTGGCAAGCCAAATGTTTCCGTCAACAAATCACCATATGCACGTGCGGCATCGACGCGCGGACCGGATGTGTTATTCATGTTCTTTGGCAACCCAAGAACGAACCCCGTTGGTTGGAATTGTGCCACCAACTCCTTCATGCGCGCAATGCCAAACTCTTTCTCATCTTCATTAATGCGAATGATTTCAACACCTTGTGCTGTCCAACCGAGCAAGTCAGATACTGCCACACCAACTGTGCGTGATCCGACATCTAGACCCATTACGCGTCCCATATTATCTGACCTCTTCTTTCTGGACCAAAATTTCTCTTAAATCTCTCGGAATTTCTCAACCAAATTACTTAGACAAGTAATCCTTAACCAACGCTTCAATGATTTCATCACGTTCAAACTTGCGAATCAAATTACGCGCATCGTTTACACGTGGAATATATGCTGGATCGTTTGAAATCAAGTAACCAACAATTTGGTTGATTGGGTTGTAACCCTTTTCTTCCAACGCTGCGTACACAATCTCAAGTGTCTTACGTACGTCGTGTTCTTGGTTATTACCAAAATCAAAGACAGCTGTATTATCTAATGAAGTCATTTTCAGCCTCCTTCCGAGGTTCCCCTCAATAAAAATGCAAGTTTACTTTGCAGACAACCAATCTGCTGCTTGCGTAAATGCATCTGCAATACCCGCTGGGTTCTTACCACCCGCTTGGGCCATGTCTGGGCGACCACCGCCACCACCGCCGATAGCTGGTGCAATGGCCTTGATCAAATCACCGGCCTTAACACCCTTAGCAATCGCGTCTGGTGAAGCAGCAACCAACAAGTTAACCTTTTCACCCAAGTTAGCAGCCAAAACCAACACATCTGATGGCGTTGCTTGCTTCCAGTTATCGGCTGTTGCACGCAACGCATCCATTGATTCAACGGCCATTTCAGTCGCGATAAACGTAAAGTTGCCAGCCGTTTGTACATCGTTGAACGCAGCATTGGCAGCTTGATTAGCCAGCTTTTGCTCCAATGAAGCCGCTTGACGCTCGGCATCCTTCAATTGTGCTTGCAAAGCAGCAATCTTATCGTTAACTTCTGACAATTGTGGTGCCTTAACTTGGGCCATTGCTTCGTTCAACCAAGCATCGTGTTGCTTGAACAAGTTCATTGCCCCCTGACCAGTCACCGCTTCGATACGACGTACACCGGCACCCGTACCTTGTTCGCTGACAATCTTGAACATCCCCAACTCAGCCGTTGAATTAGCGTGTGTTCCACCGTCAAACTCAACGTTGAAGTCACCGATTGAGACAACACGGACCTTCTCACCATACTTTTCAGTAAAGACTGCGACAGCCCCCAACTTCTTAGCTGATTCGATATCCGTTTCAACCCATGAAATTGGCAAGTTTTCAATAATCTTAGCGTTGATCAAATCTTCAATTTCTTGCAACTTCTCTGCTGAAACAGCGCCGTTGTAAGTAAAATCATAACGCAAACCATCTTCAGTGACCAATGAACCGGCTTGGGTTGTGTGTTCACCTAAGATGTTACGCAAAGCTTGGTCAAGCATGTGAGTCGCCGTGTGGTTCTTTGAAACCGCTGCGTGGTACGCACGGTTAACATCGAGCTTGTACGTCTCACCGGCCTTAATTTCTGCATTAACTTGCAATGTGTGCAAGTGTTGGCCATTAGGTGCATTTTGTACATCAACGACTTCAGCGACAACTTCGCCAGCTGCGTTAATGACAACACCGCGGTCAGCTACTTGACCACCCATTTCAGCGTAGAATGGCGTCACGTCAAAGATAACTTCGGCTTGACCATCCTTAGCAGACTCGACCAATTCATTATCAACAATCAGGTCTGTCAACTTAGCAGCATCAACTGTTAATTCTGACCAACCAACGTAGGTTGATTCTGTCTTCAAATCTGTCAACAAGGCATTTTGAACACCCATTGAAGCTGTGTTGCCACGAGCGGCACGGGCACGTTCTTGTTGCGCAGTCATTTCGGCATCGAAGCCAGCACGGTCAACTGTCAAGCCAGCATCAGCGGCTGATTCTTCCGTCAACTCGTATGGGAAGCCATATGTGTCATACATCTTAAAGGCAACCGCACCGTCGATAACACCACCGTTAGCCTTTGCTTCATCAATGACACCGTCCAACAATGACAAACCATCTGCCAACGTCTTGTTGAAGCGGACTTCTTCAGCTTCAACAACTGATGCAATGTAGTCTGCATTAGCCAAAACCTCAGGGTAGTAAGACTTCATAATCTCACCAACCACTGGGACCAAGTCCTTCAAGAAGACCTTATCAATCCCCAACTTGCGACCGTGCAAAACAGCACGACGAAGCAAACGACGAATGATGTAACCGCGACCTTCGTTTGATGGCAAAGCCCCATCACCGATGGCAAATGTTACGGCACGGGCGTGGTCAGCAATCACCTTGAATGAGATGTCCTTTTCAGGATCATCACCGTACTTGTATTGACCTGACATCTCTTCCGTCTTACGGATGATTGGCAAGAACAAGTCCGTTTCAAAGTTGGTCTTGGCATTTTGGAAAACAGAGACAACACGTTCGAGTCCCATACCCGTATCAATGTTCTTGTGTGGCAACTCAGGGTAATCCTTGTTGTCAGTCAAACCAGGCAAGTGGTTGTATTGTGAGAACACGATGTTCCAAATTTCCAAGTAACGTTCGTTTTCACCACCAGGGTAGTTTTCCTTGGCATCGTCGGCGTTAAATTCTTCACCGCGATCATAGAAAATTTCCGTATCTGGTCCTGAAGGTCCCTCACCGATATCCCAGAAGTTATCTGGTTCTTCGTACAAGTGGTCCTTAGGCAACCCCACAACGTTCAACCAGATTTCCTTGGCCTCAGTATCATTTGGGTAAACCGTCACGTACAACTTTTCAGGGTCCATACCGTACCATTCTGGACTCGTCAACAATTCCCAAGCCCAAGGAATAACTTCAGGCTTAAAGTAGTCGCCAATTGAGAAGTTTCCCATCATTTCAAACAACGTGTGGTGACGGGCCGTGTGACCAACGTTCTCAATGTCATTCGTACGAATTGACTTTTGCGCGTTCGTAATACGGTGGTTTTCAGGTACAACTGAACCGTCGAAGTACTTCTTCAACGTTGCGACACCAGAGTTAATCCACAACAATGTTGGATCGTCCTTTGGAATCAATGATTGAGATGGCTCAATGCTGTGTCCCTTGCTTTCGAAGAAACGCAAAAACATATCACGGATCTCAGCTGATGATAATGGCTTCATCTTCCAATCCTCGCTTAAATAAATATCTAAAATAAAAACAGACCCCCATTGCAAAAACAGAGACGCCTACACGCGGTACCACTCTGCTTGCAATGATAGTCTGCATCATTACCTCTTTGAATGCCGTTAACGCTGGCGCACGGTTTGCTTTCACAAACAGCTATGAAGGTAGCATCACAAAAGGTTGAGCGTTGTTTACATCATCCACAACGTTTCTGTTGGCTCTCAAACCATAAATGATATGTCCTTGTTCATTATTGTAACATATTAAGAACTTCTAATAACCGTTTTTGTTTGCTTGAAATGTTTTTGTAAAAGTTATTTGGTATTTAGCAATCGCGCGATGTTCTCAGCTGTTCGTGTAAGATTTGCCTCACCAGCCTTCATTGCAGTCGGCAAATCAACTGCACCCGGCACGATGCTGAACACCGCATCGATACCCAAATCATACAATGCATCAATGCCATCCCCAACGTATCCAGCCAAGCCAATGACCTTCGCATCCGGTGAGGCTTGCTTAATCGCTTGTGCTGCACCCATGGGCGTCTTACCGTATTGCGTTTGGAAATCAATCGCACCTTCGCCGACGAATGCGACATCCGCATTAGCAGATTTGGCGACTAATGCAGTTGCTGCAACTACCAAACTAATGCCTGATTGCATCTTAGCCTGTGTGAACGCCAACATACCTGCTCCGAGTCCGCCGGCAGCGCCCGCCCCCGGTGTATTAGCCAAGTCGATACCCAATTGTGCCTTAATCACCTTGGCATAATTTGTCAAAGCCGTATCGAGTTCGGCCACCATCGCTGGTGTCGCACCCTTTTGTGGGCCAAAGACGGCTGACGCACCAGTTTCACCAACCAATGGATTCGTGACATCTGATGCCAATAAGATTTCAGACTCAGCCACGCGCGGATCAATGTGGCTCATATCAATCCTGGATAACTGTGCTAACGGCGCACCACCATGAGCGATTTGCTGACCATTTTCATCAAGGAACCGGACACCCAACGCTTCAGCCATGCCAGCCCCACCATCGTTTGTGGCAGAACCGCCAAGTCCGATGATGAAGCGACGCAACCCGCGATTCAACGCATCTTTGATCAATTGGCCCGTGCCAAACGTCGTCGTAATCAGCGGATTCTTCGTTTCTTCTGTCACGAATTGAATACCAGATGCCGCTGACATTTCAATTACGGCCGTCTGACCATCACCTAGAACACCGTAAAAGGCCGTCACCGTTTCGCCCAACGGATTTTGTACATCAACAGCGATGATATCACCGTCCGTTGCATCAACTAATGACTGAACAGTGCCTTCACCGCCATCGGCCATCGGTACCAATTCATAGTCCGCGTCTGGATAAATTTTTTGCAAGCCAACTTGAATGGCCAGAGCCGCCTCTTTTGCTGTCATACTACCTTTAAATGAATCTGGGGCAATTACAAATTTCATATCAATTCCTCACTGAGTTGACCGTGGTTTTGAAAAAGACGCCGTTTATACCACTAATAAAACTTTCCGTGTACGAATTTAATAATCTAAACGATGAGCCACGAACGGACTAATTTTTGCATATAATTGCGGTTTAATCTTGTCATCCACATAGGAAACGATGCCAGGAGTTTTACTACCAATAACAATCTGACCGGATGGCAACTCGACACCACTATCATGTTCATATACATCATAAAAATTCAATTCGTCGAAGTCCACTGCTACAATCTGTTCACTATTGTCTAATCGATACTGAAAGTAATTCAATAAATTCGCATAATCACTAGTTGTAGATATCGATTTCAATAAATATTGAAAATCAAACACTGTGAGAATTGGGTACACATCATGTTCTTCATACAAAAATAATCCTTGTTGGTGTGCCAAAAGAGAAAAGTTCCACAAAGTAACAGTGACGCCAATAATCCCCCTAATCGGTTCCATTATATCTACGTTAACCTTATCCTTACCAACGCGAGTAAATATTTTTTCACCATCCTGTATAGCTTGTACAGCTCGACTGATTTGTTGTGATGCCTTCACTGCGTATTTATCATAAGTTGTTTGTAGCTTTTTCCTAGCATGTAAAACATTCGACAACCCCAAATTAATTCTAGATGCTTTTATTTCAACAACCCAATTAAATCCGTCAGATTGTAATAGTAAATCTTGTTCAGCCTCTTGTCCGTCAATTTCAACATAATAATTTGGTTGAATTTTAACTTCAGGATCAATCCTAGTTAATTCTTTACTGATAATTTCAACAACATAATCCTCAAATTTAGTTTGTATTCTTTTCAGTGCTTTATTCTGTTGTGTTAAGAACATATATTCCATTGTAATTTGAAAACTACCGTGTTGATTTGGAGCATATAAGAGATGCCCCTTATAAAATACCATTGGCAACAATTTTTTTCTGAGAACATTATACGCATCCTGGACACTTTCAACGTTGCGCATTTCTCGAGTAAGTTCTTGCAATTCCCACGAATTTTCTTCCAATTTTTTTGTTTCTTCATCAGTTACGAGCGACATCACTCCCCGTTCAAATGTTTCAAGCGAAATTTCGTTATTGCCCTCATTTGCAATAACGTACTTGATTAAACGAGAGGTACTTTTAACTTTAAATAGAGAGGCAATTGTATCATCAAAAAACTCGAAAAACTCTATCCATTGCCATGCTGAAATATATTCTAAATTAGAATTTGACATCGCAAAACTAGCGTCCAAAAATATGTCGCTATTTCCACGTTGATAATTTTTTTGGATGTTTGTTTTACTAAAACTATTGATTAATATGACCAATTTTCTTTCAAGTTTTAAAAAATCTGTTTTCGCTGATTTTTCTGTCACTGGCGCTGTAAGTGCATAAAACGAGATAGCTATGGCATTTTTTAAAGAATCAACAATAGTTTTATCTACAATGAAATCATCTGATTTCGCATCAGACATATTTTTATTAGTAAACATTGTATGGAATGCTTTTATTCTCGCTTCCATTGTATACCGTTCAACCAGTTGTGAAACTCGCTCCAAGTCCTTCATAAATCCCCCCTCATAAATTCAATACATGTTTGTTCATTTAATAATTTCTATCTAGATGTGTATCACTACCAATATAATTACACAATTTATACGGGTATGACCCCCATATATCTATCTTTCTAAATCTAAAAGTATAATTCAAGCATTTTATATACTAAAAAAGCGCGCAAATTGTATATTCGCGCGCTTTTATGCTACTTATCGTTAGCCTTTTTCTTAGCCTTACGCGCGGCACGAAGTGATTGACGTTCCTCAACACGCTTCTTGTACTTTGCATCACGGGCAATCGCAGACTTAATCTGACGCTTATAACCAGGCTTAACGTTCTTCTTCTTCTTTTTAACCAAACCAATCATCGTTGGGTCTAGCTTAACAGTTGACTTTGAACGTTGCTTACGACGGCGACGATCATAACCAGGCTTAAGCTCACCATGTGAGTAAGTCATTGGTTCAAACGTCACACCCATGTTTTCGACCGCTTGCACGCGTTCTTCTTCATCTGGGTTGTAAATCGTAATGGCCGTTCCTTCCATACCGTTTCGACCAGTACGGCCAACACGGTGCACGAAGAATTCAAGCTCCGTTGGAATCCCATCATTGATGATCAATGATACACCAGGGATATCAATTCCACGTGCGGCCAAATCAGTGGCCACGACATATTGATAGTCCAAGTGTTGGATTTGTTGCATGGTACGCTTACGTTCACGTGGTTGAATACCACCGTGGATTTCAGCGACCTTCAAACCACGGTTACGCAATGCCTTGGTTAATTCACGCGCACGTTCCTTCGTGTTGGTGAACACCAACGCCATGTATGGGTTTCCCATCGTCAATAACTCGTAAACCAAGTCATCCTTCTTCATGCCCTTCGTACCAACTAACAAGTTAGTAATCGTTGGGGCGATAACGGTTTCTGTTGGAATTTCTTCCACAACAGGGTTCGTTAGGTACTTCTTCAAGAATGGTTGCAACTTTTGTGGAATCGTAGCTGAGAAGACCAACATTTGCAAATCTTCTGGCATCGCACCTGCGATTGCATCAACTTCTGGTAGGAAGCCCAAATCCATGGTCATATCCGCTTCATCGACAACCAAAGCTGATGCCGTGTGGATATCCAACCCACCAGCCGTATATAAGTCCTTGATACGTCCTGGTGTTCCAATCACAATTTGTGGTTGTGTACTTTCCAATTGGTGCATTTGGCGGACCTTATCAGTCCCACCAACATACAAGCCAATGCGTGGCTGTTGGTCAGCCGGGAAGCCCGTACCCAATTGCTTGGCTGCTGCATAGATTTGTTGCGCCAACTCACGAGAAGGCGTGGTAATCACGGCTTGCACCTTTTGAGCAGTTGGATCAAACTTTTGGAAAATTGGAATCAAAAATGTGTGTGTCTTACCTGATCCAGTTTGTGATTGTCCCACAACGGAACGTCCTTGCATCACAACGGGAATCAAGCGTTCTTGCACCTTCGTTGGTGTGGTGAAACGAATTTCATCCAACGCCGTATAAATTTCTGGGCGCAAGTTGTAGTCAGTAAACTTAGCCATTATGCTTCTGTTTGCTCCTTCAATGTTTCATCGGCTTCACGAATAATCTCATGGACTTCATCAATGTCCTTGGCAAAAGCACCTGAGGCAAACTTGTGTCCGCCGCCACCATGTCGCTTTGCAATTTCGTTAATCACCGTGTTACGTGAACGTAGTCGGACACGGAAAAAGCCATCATCTTGCTGTTCAAAGACAGCCCAGGCCTTAACTGTGTTAATCTTTCCTAGTAATGGGACAATAAAGGCCGTCCCAAAATCACCAAGATTGAAGTTTTCAACAACTTCGTTCGTCAAAATAATGTAATTAAAGCCGTTATCGGTTGTGACCATGTTGTTATAAACATAGCCAGAAGCCCGGGCAGCTTCAACTGAGATGGTATCCATTTGTTGATTAATCTTAAACCAATCAAAATCAAACTTCATCAAATCAGCGACAACTTGCATCGTTTCAGACTTAGTCGCGTATAGGAAGCGACCTGTATCGCCGACGATACCGGCATACAAATATGAGGCACCTGCATCTGACAAAGTCAATTCGTCTTCAAATTCCTTATAGAAGGCAAAAATCATCGCCGACGTAGAAGAAGCGCCTTCAATCACCCACGTATAGTCGCCATATGGCTCGTCATTTGGGTGGTGGTCAATCTTAACCAACACCTTACCGTAGTCGAAACGACGGTCATCGACACGTGGTGAGTTCGCTGTGTCGGTCACAATTACCAATGCATCATCGTAAAGTGAGTCTGGAATTTGCTCCATCTCACCCATCCAAGTCATGCTAGGCACTTGCTTGCCCACAACGTGAACCTGCTTCTCAGGGAACGACGTTTTAATTAACTCCGCCAAGCCAAATTGTGACCCAAAGGCATCTGGATCAGGGCGTTGGTGACGGTGAATAATAATCGTGTCCGCTGCCTTAATTTGCGCTAGAATTGCTGTTTGCGCTGTCATGATTCAATCTCAATTCTATCTAGTTTACAAACGTTGCTCGCAACGTTAACAGTTTGGGGCTACCACCCGCTACTTTAATAAGTATAGCAGAAAACCGCGGTAATTACGCGATTAGATTAGTTATCATACAGATTCAGGGGGATATTTTCAAAGGTTAGCGGTGCTAAATTTGTCATCGTTAATCCTAAGAGGCGAATTGGCTTTTGATATCCCCCTAATTCTTCCCAAATATCCGCTGCTAAACGTTCAAACTCGGTCGCATCATTTGGTAAATAATCTGGTTGGGTTGTCCGTCGTGTTTCCGTATTAAAATCTTCATCACGTACCTTTAATACCAAGGTTTTGCCGTGTAACGACCTTTTCTGTAGCGAACTCTCTAAGAGTGCGGCCAGTCGCTTTAGTTCAGCCATGATTTTCTCTTCGTTATCCAAAAACGGACCATACGTTCGTTCTTTGCCAACTGATTTCCGCTCACGTTGCCATTCAACTGGTCGGTCATCAACACCCCGGATTCGTCGGTAAAAGTCATACCCCATCCGTCCAAAATGTTGGGTCAATGTCGTTTGATCCATTGCATATAGCGCAGCGCCAGTTGTGACACCCAGTTCACGCATCCGTTCGGCCGTCTTTTGACCAACCCCACGGACCTCCTCAATTGGCAATGCATCTAAGAAAGGTCGAACGTCAGCTTCCCGAACAACGGTCAGCCCGGCTGGCTTATTATGTTCAGAAGATAGCTTTGCCAAAAACTTATTAAACGATACCCCAACCGAACTGGTTAATTGCAGTTCTTCATAGATAGTTTGTTGTAGCGCATGGGCTAGCGCAACTGGATTATCAATGCCAATTTTATTTTCTGTTACGTCTAAATAAGCTTCATCAAATGCAATTGGTTCCACTTTGTCAGTATAACGATGAAAAATTTCATGGACCTGATTTGACACGGTCCGATATTTTTCAAAATTCGGCGTCAAAAAAGTTGCCTCTGGCGCTAATCGAAGTGCTTCGGCGGCGCTCATTGCAGAATGGACACCAAGTTGTCGTGCCTTATAGTTAGCTGTAGCAACCACACCACGGCCACTATGTTGTCGCGGATCACGCGCCAAAATTAAAGCCACCTCGGCAAGCGCAGGATTGTCTCGCGTTTCGACTTGTGCGTAAAAGGCATCCATATCAACATGTAAAATTTTTCGGTCAGTATGTAGTTGCACCGGAATTTCTAGTAAATCAGCCATCTTCGTCGCACGCCTTTCGTTTAAAATCCATAATAAAAAAGAACCTGAGAAATATCTACTCAGGCTCTTTCATCTATTACTTAGCGTCGTCTGACTTTTCGTCTGCCACAACATCAGCTGTCGTGTCGACGATTTCATCAGTTGCCGTTTCTGCCTTGGGTGCTTCAGCCACAGCTGGAGCTGCCTTAACAACTTGGCGGATTGCTGACAACTCGAATACCAAAATAACACCTTCAGCATCCAAATCAAACGTCTTTGCCTCATTATCAACGGCAGCGATCTTACCGTGCAAGCCACCGATTGTCACAACTTCGGCACCTGGTTGAACCGTGTTGATCATCTCTTGGCGCTTCTTTTGTGCCTTTTGTTGTGGGCGAATCATAATAAAGTACATTGCCGCCACGAAGACGACCAAAATCAAAATATTAGCACTCATAGTAGTACACTCCTCTAGGATTTATTTAACAATAGTTAGAACAAGCGCGCATTCGGATTCTTGTAACCGTAGTTTTCCATGACTTCTTCACGGAACTCAAGTAAGCGATCCTCAGCAATTGCTTGACGCATATCTTCCATCAACTTCAATAGGTAACGCAAATTGTGAACAGACGCAATGTTTTGCGCATACAATTCGTCAGCCTTAAACAAGTGGTGTAAGTATGCCTTGGTAAAGTTTTGTGAACCGTAGTCTTCCGTTTCGGGGTCAATTAGTGAAAAGTCATTCTTATACTTAGAATTCGTAATCACGATACGGCCCTTCGACGTCATCAAGGTTCCCTTACGTGCGATACGTGTTGGCAGCACAGAATCAAACATATCAATACCGCGGATAGCACCATCAATCAAAGAATCGGGTGCTGCCACCCCCATCAAATAACGTGGCTTGTTTTCGGGTAGGAATGGCACTGTGAAGTCGAGCACACGGTTCATTTCTTCCTTGGTTTCACCAACAGACAGACCACCAACGGCGTATCCAGGCAAATCAAGTGAAACAAGATCTGAAGCAGACTGCTTACGAAGCTCACGGAAACCGGCACCTTGCACAATACCAAATAGGGCTTGATCCTCCGGACGACGGTGGGCAGCTAAAGCACGTTCAGCCCAACGTGATGTGCGTTCAACTGAATTTTTCACGTAATCATACGTTTCAAAGTATGGAATCGCTTCATCCAATTGCATCATGACATCGGAACCCAAATTATTTTGAATGCGCATCGCAACCTCAGGTGATAAGAACATTTCTTCCCCGTTCACGTGATTACGGAACGTCACACCTTCTTCTTTAATGTTGTTGCGTTCTGACAATGACCACACTTGGAAGCCACCTGAATCAGTTAGAATTGGGCCATCCCAATTCATAAACTTGTGCAAACCACCAGCTTCGGCAATCAACTCGTCACCCGGACGAACCCATAGGTGGTACGTGTTTGACAAAATAAACTGTGACTTGATTTCTTTTAGTTCACGAGGTGACACATTCTTAACCGTGGCTTGTGTACCAACCGGCATAAACATTGGTGTCATAACTTCACCGTGGGGGGTTGTAATTTTACCCAAACGTGCACCAGTGTGCTTTTCCACGTGGAGTAGCTCGTACTTCACAGCATAATCAGACATGATGTGACTTCCTTTCTCTCTACCAAACCTCGGTAGCAATCGTTTCTATCTTGATGTTCTTTTCGACCGCTCGAAAAAACTAGCCAAATACAATTATATCAGAAAGAATGCCCAGACTACGCACAAATTCAATATTAATTGTGAGATGCGGTGTTTTTGTGTCAGTTTTATCACTAATATATGTTAATTACCGTTTCTGATACAAAAAAACCACCAACAAGTGGTGGTTTAAGGATGGACGTTACAGGGATCGAACCTGTGACCCCCTGCTTGTAAGGCAGGTGCTCTC
>ERZ894226.227-NODE-227-length-41274-cov-11.164827_pt1 | contig 41274 bp, 36 predicted proteins | sample MGYA00380294_ERZ894226 | MGnify/ENA primary metagenome ERZ894226 (study PRJEB32331, sample SAMN06328434) | human gut metagenome | biome: human gut microbiome; feature: stool | host: Homo sapiens | collected 2014-10-29 ... | reverse complement strand
GTTTTGATTCATGGCGGTTCTGGGGCGGTAGGCTACGTGGCTGTGCAATTGGCCTTGGTTGCTGGTGCTGAAGTAGCGACAACCGCTTCTGGTTGGGGCGCTGAAATGTTACGGCAACAGTTCCCAAACGTGCAGGTGTTTGATTATCGGGCAGATGATTTCACGACGAGTTTACACGATTTTGATGGCGTTCTTGATACGGTGGGAGCAGATCAGGTGTTGGCCGATTCATACAAAATTTTGAAGCCAAGTGGTAAGTTGGCATCTGTTGTGGCTCGCCAATCTGATGATTCCCGTTTTGTACGCTTGATTAATAAGCCAGAGGGGGCTAACCTGCAGGTCCTATTTAGTAAGTTGGCAGACGGCACCTTGCGAACGGTTATTGACAGTACGTTGCCTTTAAATGCGGAAAACGTCAGAATCGCGTACGCCAAAATTAAGGCTGGTGGATTACACGGTAAGCTTGTGTTCACAGATTAGATTTTAAAATTAGATAATTCTAATCAAACTATTGATTTTTTAATCTCAGTGATTTAAAGTATGACACATACACAAAAAGGAGGCAGTGCACATGACAACTGCAAACATGACAATTTCATTCACTGCTTTCTCAACTATCGCGTGGTGGCGCCGGCGATAGTTGGCTTTTTGTGCGGCTGGCTATCGAATTGATCGATTGATAGCTAGCCGGGATAATACGAGAAATGTGTTGAACGGCTTTAACGATGTTGATGAACATCGTTAGGCCGTTTTTTATTTGCAATCACAGAGGATGAAGACATGATGAAACTAAGACGTAACGTAGGGCTGTTGGCATTAACGCCAGTACTTTTGATTGGCGCAACGGCGCGTGAAGCAATGGCTACGAAAGTTGGTCAACCAGTTAACTGGACGGTGAGCGCGCCGTTAACGACGACTAATCCGTCGGCTGCCAACGATGCGACCGCAGCGGACATTGTGACGCAAATTGGGCAGGGGTTATATCGTTACGATAAGGCAGGGAAACCAGTTTTGGCGGATGCTAAGTCAGTGGTGACATCGGCGGATGGCCGAACAGTCACGTTTAAATTGAAAGCGGGGTTACGTTGGTCGAATGGTGCTAAGTTAACGGCGGCGGATTATGTATATGGGTTTCAGCAAACCGTTAATCCCCGTAACGCTTCAAATAGTGCCGCAATTGCAAAAAATATTCATGGCGCGAATGCATTAGTTACTGGGGCAAGTCAAGATTTTGCATCGTTGGGTGTTAAGGCGTTGAACGAGGACACGCTACAGTTACAACTCGATCATCCAATGCCAGCATTGCCCAGTATTCTGACAAGTACCGCTTTTTTTCCACAAAACAAAGCCTTTGAAGATAGGGTGGGGGCTAAATATGGCACGTCAGCCGCCAATTCGATCTCTAATGGGCCATTTGTCCTGCAGCAATGGAATGGGTCGAACACGACCTACGCCCTAACGAAAAATGATCACTATGTTGACCAAAAACAAGTTCGCACGCAGAAAATTACCATTCGCACGATAACGGATACAACAACCGGCTATAACTTATATCAAGCTGGGGATGTTGATTATACAGTCTTGGGGGCTGATCAAGTGCGAGCCAGTCAACACAAAGCAGATTTTCAGGTTATCAAAACAGGCCGCACGGATTTCATTGGCTTGAATCAGCAGAATAAGTTGCTACAAAACCGGGCCTTACGCAAGGCGTTACAACTAAGCATTAATCGCACTGAATTAAGTAAACGCGTTTTGACTGGTTCTGAGCGACAAGGCCAGACGTTTACCCCGGATGGCGTTGCCCGTAATCCTAAAACGGCGCGTGATTTTGCCAAGGACGCGTCACTGTCACAAAATACGTTTTCAGCGAAACAAGCGCAAAAGTTCTTTAGAACGGCGCAAAAAGAATTGGCCGGTCAACAACTTAAGTTGACCTTGCTTTCCGACGACGATGATCAGTCGAAGAAGGAAGCGCAATATATCCAATCACAATTAACAACCCAGTTACCAGCATTAAAAGTGACGATAAAGTCTGAGCCCAAGGCAGCCCGTGTAAAAGCGCAGTTATCACAAAACTACGATATGGTGTTGACGTCATGGGGTGGCGATTATGGTGATCCAATGAGCTTTTTGAATTTATTTACCACAACCTCAGGGCTGAATATTGTGAAATACCAAAATGCGGCTTATGACAAATTATTGGCGACTGCTGACAACCAACATGCAGACCAACCTGAACAACGTTATACGGATTTGAAAAAAGCGGATGGGTATTTACAGCGTGATGCGCCGGTCATTGTGTTGGGCTATAAATCATTGCCAACCTTACAACGGACGACGGTTAGTGGGGTGATTCAAAATCCAGTTGGCACACTTGACTTAAAGTCGGTTTACAAGAAATAGGAGATTAGCAAATGGCAATTATTACATATACAGACGGTGCTATTTTTCAAGCGGGGCAGTTTGTTGCCCAATCATTTACGGTGGATACGACACAGGGTGTGTTTGTGACACCAGACACACCGGCCGATGAAACAGTATCTTTGGCCGGTCAGTACGTGGTACCGGGTTTAATCAATGCGCACACGCACGTGACGGATTTGGTCGCTGCAGACCAATCACCTGCGCTGACGAACATGACGGAGGCGGAAGTAACTGTCTTTGCCCAAAAGAATCTACGAGACCTACTGCTAGATGGGGTCACCACGATTCGAAATGTTGGTAGCTTTGCCAACATCGATTTGTCGTTAGCGCGACTTGAACAACTAGGGACGATTACTGCCCCGTTGATTGTTGGCAGTGGTCCCGCGTTGACGATGACTGGTGGCCATGGGTCAGCGGGAATTGCCCGCGAAGTGGATGGCCCGGACGAGGTGCGCCGTGCGACTCGTCAGTTACTTAAAGCTGGTGCAACCGCAATTAAGGTGATGGCCACTGGTGGTGTGACCAGTCGTGATGGCGAGCAACCAGACCAGGTGCAACTAAGCGTGGCAGAAACGGCTGCTGCCGTAGCAGAAGCGCATCATCGAAATGTCCCAGTTGCAGCCCATGCCCAGGGTAATCAAGGTATCAAAAACGCCATTCTAGCTGGTGTTGATTCAATCGAGCATGCGATTTTTCTTGATGACGAAGCGATTGAACAATTATTGGCCGCTGACATTGCGGTGGTGCCGACATTTGGCGCCCCACACGCAATCGATCAACATCCAGAAGCGGTGCCAGCTTGGATGTATCAGAAGAATAAGGCTGTGATTGCGAGTCATCAGCAGAGCATTGCGCGGGCAATTTCGGCGGGGGTTCGACTGGTTATGGGAACGGATGCGGGCACTCCGTTTAATGATTTTCGTCATGGATCAACGCAGGAACTTGCTTATATGGTTGCTGCCGGTCAGACGCCAGCTGAAGCGTTACTGTCGGCCACACAAAATGCTGCTGAATTATTGCGGGTTGCCGACAAGGTTGGCAGCATTACCGTTGGCAAGCAAGCTGACTTTATTATCGTAACGGCTAATCCATTAACCGACATCACTGTGTTAACTGGTCAAAAGACAGTTTATCGTAAGGGGCAAGCCGTCAACTGATTTCGCCTGTTTGATTGGTCACTGGTGTATAATTCAAACCAATAAAGAACAAGTCATAAGGAGATCAGTAACATCATGCAACTCAAACTAGATCAAGATGGTTTTATTGACGAATCACTTGTGGATGAGGTGCGCGCAGGATTGTCCACGGCCGGTAATGCGGTTGGGCCAGTTAATCAGCGCACGCTGAAGCGTAATCGCCAACAATTCCGGGAATTGTCAGCGGCGTTTGCCAAGCAGACCGAGTGGGCGGATGCGCAAAAGATGAGTGCGGCCATTTTGGATGATATTTATTTGGTGACGAATAAGCCAACGATTGCGTGGGGCATTGATGATGTCTTGCTTGGACTGACGTTTACCATCGGTTCACACGAGCAATTCCAAGGACTAGATGATGCAACCATCATTGGCATGACAGCAGATTTGCTCGAATCCTTAATGTACAGTGGTATGGTGCAACCAGATTTACCCGCAGCCGTGACTGACGATTGGGTTCGCGATGAATTAGTGGCCTATCGAAAAGAGTTGGCGAACCAGATGGTGGCGACAGATGATTCTGATGAGGTACGACCTAATCGCGCCATCGCACCGTTGATGGCGAACGTAGCCACCAATGCAACTTTTCAAGCATTGTCTGCCGACGTCCAACGCGATATGACAGATACCTTGTTGCCATTGTTTATTGGTATGATGCAGAAAATTGCCCATGAACCAGTTGGCAAGTGGACGACGGTTGGCTTGAAGCGGATTTTATTTAACTATTTTGTGCCAACCGTTGTGTTAACAACCGACCAGATAAGTGCCTTACCAGATGCGTTAACGGCATTGATTGCGTCGACGCCGGTTGTGGCGGTTGATGCAACTGACTTTGCCGGTACTGTCCAACAATTAGCTTGGCAGTTCGAGCATGAAGCGACCTATCCCGGGTACTTTTCGGCGGATAAGCGTGTTGCGACTGCTGCAATGGCGGTTGGGATTAATTTGAATGATAAAGATGCCTTGGATGTCTTTGCAGATGAATACTGGGACAGCAAGGCAGGTCAAGAAAAGTTTGTCTCGGTTGGCCGTGGTTTTGGCGGCTTGTGGGATTACTTGGAAAATGAGCGCTTCTTCCAGCAACTGAAGTTAAAGGATCAAGATGCACGCTTGTTTTACCAATATATGGAGCCGTTCTTTTTGAAGAGTTTGGATCCAGATTGGCAAGCCGACTATGATTTTAGTCACTGGCAAGCGACATTGGCGCACAACCCGCAGTTAGCTGTGTTAGATGCGTTGTATGGGCAAACAAAGGCTCAGATGGTTAAGAACATTGCAACGTCATTTGTGTATGAACCCGAGCGCGAGGCGCAACGGCACGTACAAGTTTGGATGCAACAGGTGAATGATGTATTAGGTCCGGTCCTGCAGGGTGATGAGCAGGGACACGTAGCTTTCGCTGATCAATTGCGTTTGCAACAAATTGTGCGTGATCAGGCGCCGGTACCAGAACTTAAAAAGTTGCCGGTTTTAATGAGTACGCCGTCAGCTGATTTGCGTGAAATGAATCATGCGCAAGTCACGATTTTTATCGAGAAGCTGCAAATGCAACTCGGTGACCTACTGGCAACGGATCAGTTACGCTGGACTGAAACGATGTTAGGCGACTTGATGGAAACCGCCGGTGGTCAGTGGCAGCAAGCCATCACGGCGCTGACTGATGATGACTTCGTGATGCTAATTGAAAGCGAATTATTTGGTCGCTACACAATGCGTCAAGCGTACTTTGCTTTGCAATTATTAATTGCCTACTTAGATAATGCTCGGGCACTGGGTGAACTGACGAAAGACCGCTTTGACGAACTGGTTGACCTGATCAAAGTAGCCCAAGACCAGCATGTGGCGTCATATTTGAGCCACATTATGGATCGAATTGAATTGATAAAGCCGTTGTAATGGCAAAAATCCCGTGTTAGCTTGTTTTTGGCTAACACGGGATTTTTAATTAGGCATGTGGTTGCTGTTGCATAATTGCGGGCAAGACGATTTCATCAACGACTTCAGCGATAAAATCATCGGTAATCGGCTCGTCACTAATTAAAAAGCGATAGCGAAGTAGCTCAAATGGCATTAACTTCACCAAGTCCGTGGTGGTGTTATTGATTTCGCCGTTCAATTGCGCCTTTGATAAAATGCGCTCCATGATGAAGAGGTTTGATTGTTTCAGTTGGGCCAGAAAAGTGGTGACATCCTGATTATCTTCTTTGCTGACTTCTCCCAAAATAGCGCGATTGTAGGTGCGTCCCATAATATCGGCCGAGTGCTTGTAGCGTGTTAACATCGCAATTAAGTCACCCCGTAGTGAGCCGGTATTAAAATCAGCGTCAACCAAAGTGCCTTGGACTTCGTGCGCCTTGGCTTGAATTGCCTCGGTCATTAGGGCGAACGGTGAAGACCAGCGCCGGTAGAGCACAGTCCGAGAAGTCCCAGATTCACGTGCAATCCGGGCGAAAGTGACGGCTTGATAACCTTCAGCCGCCATAATGTCGCGGGTCACAGTAAAAATAACGTTGGTGAGGTCATCCCCAGTTTTACGTGTTGCCATAGCAAATTACCATCCTTCCAAAGCGCTTGTATGCCTTTATTTTACACGACTATCAATCAATAAGATACATGTTGTATCTAAAATGCTTGCGTTTTTAAAATCGCACGTTTATAATACTTTTTGTCCGATAGGTACACGGTGTACCTTAAAAAGAAACAAAGTGTAAAAGAAGGTAAATGAGATGGACGAGAAGAAAACGACAGCATTGCCAAAGCATGTCGTGAACATGGCGTGGGTATTAGTGCTCGGTGCGTTTGCGCCGATGCTTGATGCAACGATGGTGAACATCGCGGTGAATGACTTGGCGCGTGATTTTGGAGCCAGTCTCTCAACAATCCAGTGGGTGATTACGGGGTATGTCCTAGCGACAGCGGTTGCGGTACCGTTTGCCGGTTGGTTGGTCAACCGGTTTAGTGGCAAGTGGGTATTTTTAGCAGCCGAAATTGCGTTTGGCGTATTCTCGTTGGCTTCTGCCTTGGCTTGGAACATCGATAGTTTAATTGTGTTCCGTTTGTTCCAAGGCGCAGCCGCTGGTATGCTGACGCCATTGTTGACGACGCTGTTAGTGGACCTGGCTGGTAGTGCAGCGATGGGCCGGTTGATGGCTGTGGTTGGGTTGCCAATTGTGTTAGGACCGATTTTGGGGCCAGTTATCGGCGGTATCGTCTTGGAGTATGCGTCATGGCGCTGGATTTTCTACATCAATGTGCCAATTGTCATTTTGGCAACAATTTTGATTGCTTGGAAATTACCAACATTTGAAGCAAAGAATCGTCAGGCTCGCTTTGATGTTGTCGGGGTGACGTTGCTTGCTGCAATTTCATCAACCATTATTTATGGTATCGTGCAAGCTAGTACAAAGGGTGACTTTACGAATGCCACCACAGTCGCTTATGTGCTGGCCGGAGTTGCTTTGATGGTGGTCTACGGCGTGTATGCGCATTTCAAGGGTGAGCATGCGATCTTGCCAATTCGTCTCTTCACGCGTAAGAACTTTACTGCCGCTATGGTCGGCATGGTGGTTGGTGGGGTTGCAACCAACGGGGCGATGTTGCTATTGCCATTGTTCTTCCAGAACTTACGTGGTGATTCAGTGATTGTCGCTGGTCTTTCATTGATTCCACAGGGAGTTGGTATGCTTGTTGCGCGACCAATTGTTGGTAAGTTGATTGATCGCATCGGCGCCCGTTACGTGACGATTGTAAGTTTGGCAATTACGCTGGTCGGCACGATACCGTTCGCTTACTTTGATGGTAAGACGGCCTATTGGTTGGTTGCGGTTATCTTATTTGTACGCGGTATTGGTGCGGGTGGCATCTTATCACCTTTGATGACAGATGCCTTTGTCGGTGGCGATAAGCGCGATTCGGGTGCGATTTCTGTCGCGTCACGCACGTTCCAAAATATTGGAGGTGCATTTGGTTCAGCTGTGATTGCAACAATTGTCGCTGGTTATATGACGACGCACACCAGTATTGCCGCCGGTTACCAAACAGGATTCGCCTGGACGGCCGGCCTGTCATTGTTGATTATCATGCCAGCGGTGTTCTTAACTAATCGCTTATCTAAAAACTAATCATGAAAAGAGCGTGAGACGAAAGACGCTTTTGAGGCTGAGACAGAGACTTCTGTCCCAGCCTCTTTTTGCATAGTTTCGGCTCAGTAGATTCTGGACCACGTGATACAATGAGCATATAAAAAATAAGTAATTAATCATGTGGGGGGATGAGCATGGCATTTTCGATTGAAGTACGTGGGGCGAAAACGAATAACCTAAAAAATATTGATGTTGATATTCCATTGGGGAAAATGACGGGGATTACCGGGCGGAGTGGTTCTGGTAAAAGTTCACTTGCGATGGGGACGTTATACGGCGAGGGGATGCGCCGGTATCTTAATGCGCTATCAACGTATACACGACGCCGTATTAGTCAATCAAATCAGGCTGATGTGACGTCAATCCGACATTTGCCATCCGCCTTAGCGTTACGCCAACGGCCGCAAGTACCGGATATTCGGTCAACAGTCGGGACCATGACAGAGGCGTTAAATGTGTTGCGCTTGATGTTTTCACGACTCGGTTCAATGGTCTGTCCGAATGGTCACCGCATTGGTCCGACGCTAGCGGTAGCGATGGATGCTGATATGACAGGGATGGACTGTCCAGTCTGTGGCGTACATTTCATGCCATATGGGGCGGAAGATTTTGCGTTTAACTCAGCTGGTGCCTGCCCAACTTGCCAAGGAACGGGGGAAGTGCGAGAAATCAATCCAGCGTTGTTGATTAATGAGGAATTGACGATTCGCGATGGCGCCGTGAACGCTTGGCGGACACCAGGCCGTACATTCATGCCCTTGGTAGCGGAAGCAGCGGGTATCAATATTGATGTGCCCTACAAAGATTTACCCAAAGCGCAGCAAGATCAGGTCCTCCACGGTGAGCGGCAGGAATATGAAATTAACATTCCAAGTAAGAGTGGCAAGGTGTTTCACATGGACCACGCAGTCTTTGAGAATGCCTATAATGCGATTGCAGATAGTATGAAGAGCAGTACCAACGAGCGCACGATTAAACGGTTGAATCAGTTTTATACCTTTCAAACGTGCCCAACTTGCCATGGAAATCGGTTTAACCCGGCGTTGCTGAGCCAACACTTGTGCGATAAAAATATTGCGGAATTATCGGATTATACGATTGAAGATTTGGTAACTTTTGCCCGTGAGTTAACCGCCACATTGCCGACTGACATGCAAAAAATGGGGCAAAAGTTGGTCGATGAATTATTGGAATTACTGGATGCCCCAACACAACTGGGCTTAGATTATCTGACGCTTTCACGGGCCGGTAACACCTTATCAACTGGTGAACTGCAGCGTATTCAATTAGGCCGGACGATTCGCAATGAAACGACGGGCGTTCTGTACGTACTTGATGAACCGACTGTTGGGCTGCACCCAGAAAACGTGACTGGTCTACTTCGGATATTTAAGACACTGCTTGAACAAGGCAATACACTGGTGGTGGTTGATCACGATATGGAAGTGATTGGCGCGAGCGATTATGTCATCGAGATTGGACCAGGATCTGGTGAACATGGCGGTGAAGTTATTTTCGCTGGCGATGTGGCCACTGCTAAACAATCGGCGACCTTGGTGGCGCCATATTTGAATGGTCAGGCGCAAGCGCAGACGCGTATACTAGCACCAAGTGAGACACTATTTGATGAAGGTAGCATCGAGATTGCCGTCACGCAGAAAAATAATTTACATGACGTTACTGCCCGCTTCCCAAAGAATCGTTTAACCAGTGTGACGGGGATGAGTGGCGCCGGCAAGACGACGTTAATCCTGGATTTGCTGGCCCCTGGTATTGTGGCTCAAAATGAGGGACGCGCGTTACCAGATGGTACTCAGGCCTTAGATAACAGTGGCGTGCAGACAGTTGTGATGGTTGATTCTGTACCAGTCGGCAAGAATGCCCGTTCAACAGTTGCGACGTACACAAATATTTTGGATAACTTGCGTAAAATGTATGCGGCCTTACCGGCGGCTAAGGAACGGCAATTCACGGCAAGTGATTTTTCGTATAACGCGGCTGGGGCTTGTCCAACGTGTGGCGGAGTCGGCCAAATCACGATGGACGTGCAGTATTTACCTGACGTGACTGAAGTGTGCCCAACTTGTTTAGGTACCCGCTATCGATCAGACGTGCTTGATGTTAAGTGGCATGACTACACGATTGCTGATTTGTTGGCCTTATCCGTAACGGAAGCCCTAACAGTTTTCCAAGATGAACCGAAAATTTTGAAGACGTTGACTGCCTTATCAGAATTGGGCTTGGACTATTTGACGTTGGGTGAAAGTACGCCTGAACTATCTGGTGGCGAGGCCCAACGTTTGAAGTTGGTCACGCAGATTCATCAGAAGCAGGAAACCAGTCTGTTTATTTTTGATGAGCCATCAGTGGGGTTGCATCCCCTCGATATTGAAAATTTGTTGCACGTGTTCGACTTGCTGTTAAAGCGCGGGGCGACGATTATTACGATTGAACATGACTTGGAGGTCATCGCTAACTCAGATTGGATTGTTGATTTGGGGCCTGGCGGTGGCACACATGGTGGCCAGATTGTGGGCAGTGGCACGCCAACTGATTTAGCAGTCAGTCCTGAGAGTGTGACCGGTCACTATTTGCAGGCGTATTTGGCAAAATATCAGCAAGCCTGACTTTTTTCAGCCCACCTTTACCTGACGGCGTATCATGATGCTTGTAGTTAAAGCAGTCAATGAATAATGAAGGTAACGAGGTGTAAGGAAATGTCATTTTTGCATGAAACATACACGTTAAATAACGGGATTCAGATTCCTAAGGTCGGCTTAGGAACGTGGCAACAAACCAAGCAACAAGCCCACGATTCAGTGGCTGCTGCCCTAAAGGCCGGGTATCTTTACGTTGATACCGCCCAAATGTATCAAAATGAGGATGCGGTTGGCGCAGCAATTGCTGAATCAGGCATTGATCGCGCAACATTGACGATTTCAACGAAAATTGATGCCAGCATTAAGAACTATCAAGATGCGGCCCGCTCAATTGATGAGTCGTTAGCAGCGTTGGGAACTGATTATATTGATTTGCTGTTGATCCACGCCCCACGACCATGGAATCAAATGGCTGTGCCAAACGTGCGCCCAGTAGCCGGCAATAATTACTACGAGGAAAACTTGGCGGTTTGGCGTGCGATGGAAGACGCAGTTAAGGCTGGCAAGGTCAAGAGTATTGGGGTGTCCAACTTTAATAACGAGGACTTGAAGAACATTCTGGATGCGGCCGAGATTAAGCCAGTTGTTAACCAAATTATTTACCACATTGGCATGACGCAAGACGTGAACCAACCGTTTACGGAAGCCAATGGGTTGCTAGTACAAGCGTACAGCCCAATTGGAACGGGTCGTTTGCTCCGCATGCCTGAACTGCAGGAAATTGCGGCGCACTATGATCGTTCTGTCGCGCAGTTGGCGATTCGGTATGCGTTGGCCAAAGGGACGTTGCCACTACCAAAGGCTAACCACCCTGAGTATGTGGCGCAAAATGCGGATGTTGATTTTGAGATTACGGCTGCCGATATGGCCGTGCTCGACGCTATTGAGATGCCGTACTAATAATGACAATTTAAAAACCACCTGGTTAGGCGCGTGCGCGAATCAGGTGTTTTTTTGTGCTGACGTATTTTTTAAAAGTGGGTTGCTAGGTTTTGCTTACAAAAAACGTTGTAAAAATCGGACTTTATGTGATATAGTTTTAGATACTAGATGAATAAGTTTTGAAAACGAATTAACTTACAAATATTTAGTAACGAGGGGAAACGAGATGACTAAAGTAAAAATTATTACCGATTCAACAGCACGCTTGACGCCTGAAGAAGTCGCGCAGTACGATATTTCAGTTGTGCCGCTTACCGTGATGATCGACGGCACTGTTTATCACGATGGGGTGTCAATCACGCCAAGTGAATTTATTGAGAAGATGGCCGCATCTAAAAATTTGCCAACGACATCGCAACCTTCGTTGGGGGCGTTTACGGAAGTTTACGAAACAGTACCAGAAGACGTCGAAGTCCTTTCACTACATTTGACGCACCATTTGTCTGGGACAGTTCAGGCGGCTGAACAAGCAGCACGCTTGGTGCCCCATGACATTGTAGTCTGCGATTCTAACTACATCGACCGGGCTTTGGCCGCGCAAGTTTTGGTAGCCGGCCGGATGGCCCAGGCTGGGGCATCGCGTGATGAGATTTTGGCCGAATTACAACGTGTTGAGGATAATACTGAATTATATTTGACGGTGACGACACTGAAGAATTTAGTCGCTGGAGGGCGCTTGTCGAAGGCGTCTGGGCTAATTGGCACATTGCTGGATATTAAGCTGGGCGCTCACGTACCATTGGGGAAAATTACGATGGAAGTCAAGGGCCGCGGTAAGAAAACGATTAAGGGATATCAAGATTTGATTTTCGAGCGGATGCACGCCGAGCCGAACGGCATTGCAGTGATTGGTATTTCACACGCTGATGCAGCTGAAGAGGCCGAGCAATTAGCTGCCCGGGCACGTGATGAATTCCCAGAGGCGATTGTTGATATTGCAGAAACGACGCCAATCGAATCAACCCATGCTGGTCCAGGTGCGATGGGAATTTCATATCTAAAAAATTACGCATAATAACAAACGAGGAGAACTGGTTATAATCAGTTCTCTTTTTTTGCGCGTATTGCTGGGGAGAATATTCAAAAAGGTTGCCTAAAATAACCAAAACGGGTGCGATCCGGCAGTAGAATTAAAGGTAGGATATCAAGCAGCCCATGCACGGGGAACCTTTTTAACGCCGTGATGGCAGCAAACGACCTATGATTAGTGTCTCGGAGGGGGTGTGACACGTGCCAGATGATGAATTAGACCGCAAAATTTATGAACTGTATGGCATTAATGAACAGGCTGCCCCGCAACCTGAGCCACGGAAACGGCGGGGATGGCGCAAGATTGTTTATACGGCCATTATTTTGTTGCTGGTGTTTGGGTCGCTTGGTAGTAGTATCGAACCTATCATGAACGCGATTAATTATCAGTCGCGTCGCCGTCAGTTAAATGACGTGACCATTGCGCAGGCCGACCGGGAAAATCAACAATTACGACAGGCCGGTAAATTTGGACCAACAAGTGATAGTTATGGCATGTATGTTGGCCGCAATGATGAGCTAACCGTCGCGATCATGACCAGTGATTTTCAAACGACGACCCCAAATGTTGAAAAGGCGTTGCACGGTGCAATTAAGTTTTGGCGCCAACAATCTGATCAGCAAATTCATATTAAATTAGTCCCCGTGACGCAGAATGCGGATGTGATTGTTCGTGCCGGTGAGATGGGGGACGAAGGGACGGATTCAGGAACCCATGCACTGGCATGGATGAATTCACAGTCGGGTGAGTTGCGCGTGTCAGGTGATATCTTGACGCTGTCCAATCAGAATACATTAACTAAAACACTGGCGCATGAATTAGGGCATGCACTTGGCCTGGGTCACAGCATGAACGGGCATAATATTATGAGCGCGATTCTGTCTCCGCAGGCGGATGAGGTGACGCATAAACAATTGCAACACATTACCGACTATCAACAGTTGTCGGACACTCGCCAATAAGACAGGGCTAATTATGTGCTAGAATAGGGTCAAAATACGGATGAGGTGACATGTGATGGATGAAGCATTAGCAAACGATATCAAGCGATTTATTTTAGCGCAAGACGAGGCCAATAGTTTTCAAACGGCAGTAGATGAATTAACGGCGGGTAAAAAGGACTCACACTGGATGTGGTGGGTGTTCCCACAATTACGGGCCTTGGGAACCAGCGAACGCGCGGTTTACTATGGGCTGGCTGATGCTGATGAAGCACGGGCATACTTGGCAAACGATACGCTGCAAGAGCGTTTGCTCAAGGTGACCAATATTGTGTTGGGTCTGACAACGACTGATATCGAAGCAGTGTTCGGGGATGTGGATGCCCGCAAGTTGCAAGCAGCTTGGACTCTGTTTGAAGCGGTGGCCACTGATAAGACACCATTTGCGACTGGTTTGGATCGTTACTTTGATGGCGAACGCCACTCCGCTACGCTAGCTGAAATTTAAATAAACGCTAAAAGACTGCTGGTATATCTGGCGGTCTTTTTTTGTTCGGAAGTGTTTCATGTTCATCAACCTAACGGAAAGTTATGTTCGTTATTTAAGCGGGAGCCTGGCGATAAGCCAACCATGTCAAGCGGTTTTTGAAATTCGAAAGCGAACATTCGTGAAAATTGTCCGGTTTATCGTTTGGTAACGGCGCTTGCAAAATCGGCAAAAGCGCGTAAACTAAATCGAGTTAAAAATAGTTTTTGAGGTGAGTTGGATGTCGCAATTAACGTTTGTATATGGCACGATGGCTTCGGGAAAGTCCATCGAAATCTTGAAAGTGGCACACAACTATAAAATCCAAGGCCGTCGCCCATTGTTATTGACGTCGGCACTGGATGATCGCACAAAGATTGGCGAAGTATCCTCGCGTATCGGGTTGCGTGAGACAGCTGGCATCATTCATGATACGGATGATTTAATGGCGTTAGTCACGTCGGCTGATAAGTTGCCAGATATCGTCCTGGTTGATGAAGCACAATTCATGACGCGCCAACAGGTCATTCAGTTGGCAAATGTGGTCGATGATTTGGACATTCCTGTCATGGCGTTTGGCTTGAAAAATGATTTTTCAAATCGGCTCTTTCCAGGGTCTGAAGCATTGCTGATTTTTGCTGATAAGTTACAAGAAATGAAGACGTTGGATTCGTTTGGCACTAAGAAAGCGACGATGAATTTACGTATTCACGATGGTAAGCCAGTGTATGAAGGGGAGCAAATCGAAATTGGGGGCGATGAGGCTTATTTACCAGTTTCGCGCTATCACTATTTTCATCCAGATGAGCAAGCTTTGGCGGAACGGTTCGGTAAGTAGGGGGATATGATGAAACAGGGAATGACAACATACGTGGTTCGTGATCAATTAGGCACGCATTTTTACGAAACGAATACCATTAGTAATGCTGAAATGTTTGCGCGGGCGCATTCAAATAATGTGCACCGTATGAGCGTTGTTGAGCGCAAAGTTTACTAAGCTGACCAGCACTGTTCTGTTATTCAGGCCAAAATTAGCCGAAATGGCACAGAAACTAGTATAATAATCACATTAAGTAAGTGATTAGGAGCAAAAGCATGTTAAAGAATCCGTGGCTCAAGATTATCTTGGCAATTGGTTTTGAAGATGGTTGGGTTGTGGGTATTAAACATGCGCACACCCCATTGATGTGGGTCGCAACACTAATTGCATTAGGATTGTCAATGTTACTGTTTTTAACAGCTAGCGAACAACTCCCGGTTGGCACCGCCTACGCAGTATTTGTCGGCCTTGGTACCGTGGCAACGGTGGTGACCGGCTGGGTCGCATTTGGTGATGGTATGACAATCGCGGAATTAGTTTTCTTGGTCATTTTATTAGGCGGCATTATTGGTCTGAAATTATTGGCGGAGGAAAAGGCGTAATGGCATGGGTATTTTTAGTCTTAGCAGGCTTGATGGAAGTGTCAGGTGTCATCATGATTAATGAGTGGCAGAAACGACGCGCCTGGTGGGCCGCTACTGGTATGGCGGTAGGCGGGGCACTTAGCATTGGCTTACTCACGCTGGCCTTGCGTGATATTTCGATGGGTACCGGATATGCAATCTGGACCGGAATTGGGGCCGCTGGTGGGACAATTGCCGGCATGTTGCTGTACAACGAGTCCCGTGATTGGAAGCGCATTTTGTTTATTAGTATGATTATTATCGGAGCTGTTGGCTTGAAGTTAACGACGGGTCGCGGTTAACTAATTTAAAAAATAACGAATAACGTTGAAGTACCGGTATGACTGCTTTTTAGGGGTCGTGCCGGTACTTTTTGTTAGGTGCGTCAAAAAATAAGGGTTTACAAATTATTCATGAGAACTGTATGATGGCTGTGTTAAATAAATAATCAATAAATCTTCGGGGCAGGGTGAAATTCCCGACCGACGGTGATGGCGTATGCCTCAGTCCGTGACCTGGGTTGTGATTAAGCAATCCGGTTGATGCAGTGTGAATCTGCAACCGACAGTAAAGTCTGGATGGGAGAAGATATCAAAATTTATCGCGTTAGTGGCTTATTTTTTTGGCCCCTTTACGCAGTTTTTTCGATACCCAAAACGAGGTGTCAGACCGATCAAAGCCTGATCGGTCCTGGCAACAGCCCCAAGTTTGCTGATATAGCAGACTTGGGGCTTTTTTACTACCCGGAGTAGTTAGGGGAAACATGGATGATTTAACAATGATGCAGTTGGCGTATCAAGCCGCGCAACAAGCTGATCCGGCCGCAACGTGGGAAAACCCGCGGGTTGGGGCGGTTATAGTGAAGGATGGCGCCGTTATCGCGACAGGGTACCATCACCAATTTGGTCATCAGCATGCGGAGGTCGCGGCGATGAATCAGGTGGAACATCAGGCGGATCTGGTTGGGGCCACGATGTATGTCACGTTAGAACCGTGTGCGCACGTCGGTAAGGTCGGTGCTTGTGCAGATGCACTCGTGGCGGCGAAGTTGGGGCGGGTTGTAATTGGGCAAGGCGATCCTAATCCGCACGTCAGTGGCCGTGGTGTTGCCAAATTACAGCAGGCTGGTATCGCAGTCACACTGCTTAACCAGCAAGGTAGTACGGCACTAAACCCAGCCTTTCATCATTTTTTTGAAACGCAACGGCCCTATGTCACGCTGAAGTTAGCACAAAGCATCGATGGGTTTATTGCTGCCAAACGGGGACAAGCCACTAAATTAACTGATGACCAAGCGAATGTGGCGATTCATCAGCAACGTGCCCAAATGAGTGCCATTATGGTTGGCAGCGAGACGGCCTTAACTGATGCACCACAACTGACCGTGCGCCATGTCCCAATCACACACCAACAACCGTGGCGCGTGATTGTCGATCGGCGGGGGCGCTTGCAACATCATCCGGCCTTTTTTGATGATCGGACGTTGATTTATACGACAAACACCACGTTTGCCCAGCAGGTGCCACAAGCGGTGTCTTTCGACGGTGAACTAGACACGTTGTTGGATGATTTGGGACAACGTGGCATCCAATCATTGCTGGTTGAAGGCGGCGGAGCGCTAGTGCGTGCCTTTCTAGCGACTAATCTCTGGCAACGTTTTGATATTTACCAAACGGACGCTGTGTTAGGAACTGGCATTAAAGGCGTGGTGGGCAATCAGGGCCCCGTTGCAACACAGACACGTGTTGGTAATGCGCTACATCAAGTCATTTACAGGGAGGCGAAGTAATGTTTACAGGAATCGTATCTGAAGTTGGGCAAGTGGTCGCCTTGACTAAGCGAAATGAAAAAGAACGCCGTTTAGCGATTAAAACAGCATCTGCTTATTTTGCAGACGCAAAACTAGGCGACAGTATCATGGTGGACGGCGTTTGTTTGACGATTACGACATATAACGATCACGAGGCCACTTTTGATGTCATGGTGCCAACAATGGCTGTCACCCGGATGCAAGACTATCAGGTTGGTGAAGTCGTTAACTTAGAGCAAGCCATACGGGCAGGTGATCGGTTTGATGGTCATTTTGTGTTAGGGCATGTTGATGGGACTGGAACGATTACAACAATGTCACAAACTGACGAAACAGTCTATTTAACGATTACTCCGGCAGACCAGGGGCTGATGCACCAAATTGTTACGAAAGGGTCAATTGCGGTCAATGGTGTGAGCTTGACGGTCGTGACGGCTAGTGCGACGGCGTTTGTGATTGCGTTAATTCCGCATACCTTAACGCATACGATGTTGCGTACTGTTCAAACCGGTGACGTCGTTAATTTGGAAACTGATGTATTAGCGAAGTATTTGACGAAGGAGTAAACAAAATGAATCAAGAAATCCGACAGCGTGTCGAGCGCGCAATTACGGCGCTTAAACAAGGCCAATTGATTATTTTAACGGACGATGCCCAGCGTGAGCATGAGGGCGATTTAGTGGGGTTAGCCTCATTTGCAACAACTGAAAACGTTAACCGGGCTTTACGCGTTGGGCGTGGCGTGTTGTGCGCACCGATGTCTGCCGAACGAGCGGCACAATTACAACTCCCGCAAATGGTCGCAACTAATACGGAAAAATTTGGGACGCAGTTCACGGTGAGCGTTGACCATAAAGGGACGACAACGGGTGTATCTGCGGTCGATCGGGCGCAGACATTGCGGGAATTAGCAAATCTGTCAGCGCAATCAACAGATTTTGAACGCCCAGGCCACATTTTTCCGTTAGTTGCCGTTCCTGATGGCGTGTTAGCACGAGCTGGTCACACGGAAGCAGCCGTTGATTTGGCTAAGTTGGCAGGGGTACCACCAGTCGCCTTTATTATAGAAATTCTAGACGCAGATGGTCGGATGGCACGTGAAACGGCGTTGGCTGATGTGGCATCATCAGAAAAGCTAGTGACGTTGACGATTGCGGAATTGATTGCGTATCGCCAAGCGTTAGTGGAACGACCAAATCGGATGGGGCCAACGATTAAGCTGCCAAGCGCGTACGGCGAATTTCGTGTAACGGATTATACAGTGGCTGGCCGTGAACCGGATTTGTTAATTCAAAGTACTGTGACGACAGATGAAGTGCCATTAGTTAGATTGCACTCCGAGTGTCTAACCGGTGAGGTGTTGGGGTCATACCGATGCGAATGTGGGCCACAACTACACGAAGCGCTCCACCAGATTGATCAGCAGGGTGGCGCCGTTGTTTACCTGCGTCAAGAAGGGCGTGGTATTGGACTCGCTGAAAAGTTGCGTACCTATGTGTTGCAAGAAAATGGCTATGATACGTTCCAAGCGAACGAACACCTCGGCCATCAACCTGATGAACGCGATTATGCCCAGGCTGCCCAAATCTTAAAAGATGCTGGTTATCAAAAAGTACGTTTATTGACGAATAATCCAGCCAAAATTGATGATTTAGCCAAGCACGGAATTGAAGTGGTTGAGCGCGTGCCATTGATTGTCGGCGTTAATGAAGTCAATGCCGGATACATGGCCACGAAGCGCGATAAGTTTTCACACATGATTTAAAAGGAGTAAATTCAGATGACAACAGTTACAGGAACGCTAACGAAGCACGAAGGACGTCATATTGCCATTGTGATGAGTCGATTTAATACGCTAATCACTGACCCACTGCTAGCGGGGGCAAAAGAGGCATTGACGATGCATGGGGTGGAGATGGCAAATATCGATGTTTACATCGTGCCCGGCGCATTTGAAATTCCACTAGTAGCCGAGAAAGTGGCGAACACCGCTAAGTATGATGGCATTGTCACGCTGGGCGCCGTTATTCGTGGTGAGACTGATCATTACGATTTGGTGATTAATGGGGCAATGACTGGAATTGCCCAAGTTGGCTTGAAGACTGGTGTACCAACGGTATTTGGTGTGTTAACTGCTGATACACTTGAGCAAGCACAACATCGCGCTGGGGGTAAGGCCGGTAACAAGGGGAGCGAAGTTGCGTTGGCATTACTCGAGTTATTGGCAGTTGTTGATGCTATCTAGTGCACGTACCTTTTTCTGAAATGACTCTTTTGTGTTGCCAAACGATATTAGATAACGTATAGTATTGTGTGTTGGTTAATAAGAGTTATTTTTGAGGGGATGTACAATGCTTGCTAAATTACAAGAACGTTATGGTCTAACAAGTTTTACGCTAAAAGTGATCGGTATTATTTTGATGGTCTCGGACCACATTCACCAGATGTTTGCATACGTTGGTGCACCGGAATGGATGACAATGCTTGGCCGCGTGGTCGCGCCGATTTTCCTGTTTTTGGCAGCGGAAGGGTTCCATTACACACACAGTCGGATTGGCTATATGCGTAACCTTCTGATTGGGTTTTGGATTACCAGCGTGATGGAAGTTATCTTGCAAACGCAATTGCCAAATGAACACGTTGTATTGATGAATGCAATTTTCGGCACGCTGTTTTTGGGCGTGATGGTGATGTGGATTTGGGATGGCTTGAAGCACCCGATTGCGAATAAGAAGGCCTTTGCCTGGAGCATGTTGGGGATTATTTATTTAATTGGGTCAACGGCTTTAATGGCTGTGATGCTGAGCTTTGCAGCAACAGGAAACGTCTTGCCAATGCGGATTTATATGGTGGCGGTACCGAATTTGATGAATATTGAGGGTGGCGTCGTATTCTTGCTGTTGGCATTGATTTTCCACATTTTCCGGGAAAAGCGAGCTGTGGCCTTATTGTTGTATACTGCCTTTAGTTTGTGGATGCTTTTCCAAAGTGCACAACATGGTTTCTCAGATATCCAGTGGATGATGATCTTTGCGGTGCCACTACTGGCGTTGTATAACGGTAAGCAAGGACGCAAGGATAAGTGGTTCTTCTACATTTTCTATCCAAGTCACTTGGCAGTGTTGTATATTATTTCGACCGTGTTCTTCAATAAGTAGAAAATTAAAAAAAGAGGTTGAGACGGATAATGACGTCTCAACCTCTTTTACTTACTCGAATAATGATTTGTACTCACCGTAACCAGACTTTTCAAGGTCGGCGACGGGTACAAAACGCATCGCAGCTGAATTGATGCAGTAGCGCAGACCGCCGGCAGCCATTGGGCCATCAGTGAAGACGTGGCCGAGGTGCGAGTCGGCATCAGCAGATTTCACTTCGGTCCGGAACATACCGTGCGAGGTGTCGAGGTGGCGCTTCACCCGCTTTTTTTCAATGGGTTTGGTAAAAGAAGGCCAACCACAACCAGCGTCGTACTTGTCAGTTGAGCTAAACAAGGGTTCACCGCTAACGACATCAACGTAAATCCCGTCATCAAACCAAGCGTCATATTGGTTGTTAAAGGGTGCCTCGGTCGCCGCTTCCTGCGTTACAGCATATTGTTCGGGGGTCAAACGATTTCGTAGTTCATCTTGATCATATTTAGGCATAATGTTCACGCTCCTTTGGTGCCAATTCTACTGGTTTGCTGGGAGGATGCAAGTCTTGTAATATGAAGAAATGACAACTGACAAATTAGAATTTCTCTAATCATTTGTAAGAAAATTGAGTTAGCGGTACTATCAGAGTACTGATTAACGGAAAGTGGGTGTGGATGAGATGATTGAGTTTCGACATATTTCGAAGATTTACCAAGGCCAAGCGGCGGTAAATGATTTGAATTTGACGATTGATGCAGGTGAACTATTCGTCTTAGTTGGGCCAAGTGGTAGTGGGAAAACGACGGCCTTAAAGTTGATTAATCGTTTGGTGGAGCCAACAGATGGCGACACCTATGTACGTGGTACGCGGGCAATTGACTATAAATTAGAAGATCTCCGTGGTGGCATTGGGTACGTGCTACAGAATTCGGCGTTGTTTCCGAACATGACGATCTTTCAAAATGCTGGGATTCAGCTTGAAGCTAGCGGGGTCGCATTGGCTGACCGGCAAACGCGGGTGAATGAGCTGTTGGACCGGGTCGGATTAGACCATACAAATTATGCGCAACGCATGCCAAATGAATTATCTGGTGGTGAGCAACAACGGGTCGGCATTGTCCGGGCGTTAGCGGCCGAACCAGATATTATTTTAATGGATGAACCGTTCAGTGCATTAGACCCTTTGTCACGACGCTCTTTGCAAGATTTGGTGCTAGAATTGCACGCAGATTTAGGGACGACGATTTTGTTTGTGACCCACGACATGGGTGAGGCGCTACGTTTGGGAAATCGCATTGGTGTCATGTATGATGGTGTGTTGCAACAAGTCGGATCACCACAAGAAATTACGACACATCCCGCAAACGAATTGGTGGAAACGTTGTTTAGTGAACGACGCATTGCACTTATTCAAGACGTCTTGGATGCTGGTTTCGGACAAGCAATAACGACGCCAGCCACGATGACATTGGTGCCAACTGATTCTGTTGCAACACTGTCAGAGGCATTGTTGACGCATGATACTGTGACAGTGGCGGATGTCAGTCTGACAACGGCTGATTTATTGCGCTTTGTCGCAAGGGGGTAGTGACGAATGTTTAATGATATGATGCACATTTTAACGACCCAGTCTGGTGATATTTTGACGGCTTTGCGGGAACACATCCTCTTATCATTGATGGCAATTGTCATCGCGACGGTGATTGCGTTGCCACTGGCCATTGCGTTGATGAATCATCGTCGTGCTGGCGAGTGGGTTTTGCAGGTAGCGGGCGTTATTCAAACCATTCCGAGTCTTGCCATTTTAGGGGCGCTGATTCCGTTGGTTGGTATCGGGACGGTACCAGCTGTAATTGCGTTGGTGTTATATGCCATTATGCCGATTTTTCAAAACGCTTATGCGGGATTGACAGGGATTGATCCAATTTTGTTAGAAGCTGCGGATGCCTTCGGGTTGTCGAAGCGCTTCAAATTATTCCGGGTCCAATTACCATTGGCGTTACCGATGATTATGTCTGGGTTGCGAATCGCGATGGTCATGATTATTGGAACGGCCACGTTGGCTGCCCTAATTGGCGGTGGTGGTTTGGGTACCTTTATCATGCTGGGAATTCAGACGAATAATAATGCTGAATTGTTGATTGGGGCTATTTTATCGGCGGTTTTGGCATTGGCTTTTTCATGGGGCATTCGCTTGTTGAGTAAGCTATCAGTCCGCAGAATTGGGGTGCTGTTAGTCGGTGCAATCGTCATTATCGGTGGTTTTGCGGGTTACCGGGCAATTAACCAACCAGCAGGAACGATTACAATCGCTGGTAAGTTAGGTGGCGAACCAGAAATTTTGATTAATATGTATAAAGACCTGATTCAAGCCGATAACCCCAAAATGGATGTCCAATTGAAGCCAAACTTTGGGGGGACGACCTTTATTTTTAAGGCGCTCCAAGGTGGCCAAGTGGATGTGTACCCAGAATTTACGGGGACGGTCTTACAGTCGTTAGTAAAGGTTAAGGGGTCAATTTCACACGATAAGCAGACAGCGTACAAGCAAGCGAAGACGTTGATTAAGCAGCAACACAACTTGGACTTATTGGAACCAATGAAGTACGAGAATACGTATGGTTTGGCGGTTCGTCAAGCTGATGCCAAGCGCTATCACTTGCAGACAACTTCAGACTTATTACGTCAAAGTGCGCAGATGACAGCTGGTTTTGACCCGGATTTCTACAAGTTGTCAGATGGCTATCCTGGACTAAAGAAGGCGTATGGGTTGAACTTCAAGAACATCGTGCAAATGGAGTCGAGTTTGCGGTATGAAGCGTTAGCTAATAAGCAAATCGATGTGACGGACGCTTACACGACGGACCCACAGTTGAAACAAGATCACTTGGTAACGTTGGCAGATGATAAGCACTTCTTCCCACCTTATCAGGGCGCACCGTTGGTCAACGATAAAACGTTACAAAAGTATCCAGGGATTGCGAAGAGTTTGAATAAGCTATCTGGTAAGATTACCAACCAAGATATGATTGAAATGAATTATCAAGTTACGGTGCAACACAAGAAGGCGGCCCAAGTCGCCCGAACTTATCTTGTGAAGCACGGTCTGATTAAATAATAGGCAATATGAAAACCCGCTATTCGAATTGAATGGCGGGTTTTTGTATTGCTTATTTTTGAATGTGGCGTCCGTGCACCAGGTAGTATAGTGGCAGGCCGATGATGGCGAATAGGGCAACCATCGTAAATAAACCACGGTAACCGAGGGTTGGCACTACTAAGCCGAGTAGGTATGGGCCAAAACCGAGGGCCATATCAAAGAAAATGAAGTAGGTTGAAGTGGCTTGCGCTAAGCGGTCGGAAGCCACCACTTTGGTAACGGTCGCCTGAATGGCTGATTGGAAGTTACCGAAGCCCAGGCCGACTAGTACGGCACCGAGCAACATGCCCCAACCAGAGTGCATTCGGGCAATTGCGAACAGACCTAAAGCAGTCGCGAGTAGGGTTGGATAAATGACGAAGTTCTCGTTATGTTGGTCCATTAACCGGCCCATGAACGGACGAGAGAGCAAAATCACAAAAGCGTAGACCAAGAAGAAATATGAAGCAAACGTCACCAAGTGTAACGAACTGGCAAAGAAGGCCAAGTCACCTTGCAAGGCAGCGTATCCCAGCGCCACAAAGGCCATCGTTAAGGCAATTGGGAAAACACGGGGCTCTAATAGCTGACTGAAAATGGACGTCTTGGCATCTACATGACCGCGGTCAATCGCGATTTTATCGCCGTCGAGCATAAACGAGAAAAACAAAGCAATTAAAGCAATCACAGCTTCCAACCAGAAGAGGATGTGGTAAGACACGTACTGCGTGATCAATAGCGCCAAAAATGGGCCAAATGCGGTTCCTAAAATTGTCGCTAACGAGAAGTAGGCAATGCCTTCACTGCGGCGCGCTTCGGGAATAACGCGGACAACGGCGGTGTTCGTGACGGTCCCAGTAAACCCAACCGCAATTCCTTGCCAGAAACGAACAAATAGGAGATAACCGATGCCTAATTCGAGTTGGTAGGCTAACAATGAAGGTAAGAGGATTGCCATGCTAAGAATGGTCATTTGCTTAGCGGTGAGATGCTGGGTGATGAGACCAGAAAAAATACGAGCAATCATTGTCCCAATAATCGTCATGCCGGCAACTAAACCAGCCGTCGCGGTACTGACGTGGTAGGTTGCCACGGCATAGGGGCTGATGGCAACAAACAAACTATAAAAGGTCACCATGCTAAGTAACTGAATCAAAAACAATTGCGTAAATGGGCGATTAAATAACCGCTCGGTCTGTGTGGACATAGGGTGGAACTTCCTTTCACTTCTATCTAACTGAACGTTGCGTGTAAAAGGCGTAACGTGAAAAACAACTTATCTACCTTATCACTGCCAGGAAAACTAGTGCAAATGAAAAAGACCGCTGTAACTAGAATTTTTCGTGAAAACGGTAACAATTAATCGGTTAAGGGTGTATAGTATTAGGTATAAATGAGAAAAATAACAACTTATTTGGAGGATGCTATCCATGGAAGATTTTCGTTTTGTGAATAAGACAGACATTCGTTTTGGTAAGAATCACATTGATACGGAGCTGCATGATGCGGTTGCGCAATTCGGACAAAATGTCTTGTTGGCATACGGTGGTGGTTCAATCAAGCGCTCAGGTTTGTATGAACGTGTGATGAAGGCTTTGTCAGGCTTGAATGTTGTTGAGTTGTCAGGTATCGAACCTAACCCAAAGATTGACTCAGTTCGTGAAGGACAACGCCTTGTTAAGGAACACAATGTTGACGTTGTGTTGGCCGTTGGTGGTGGTTCTGTTATCGATGCCTCAAAGGTGATTGCTTCTGCTAAGTTCTACGAGGGTGATCCTTGGGACTTGGTGCTGGATGCGGATAAGCGTTACGCCATCGATCAATTGCCATTGGTTGATATTTTGACGTTGTCAGCCACTGGAACTGAGATGAACTGGGCATCAGTAATTTCAAACCCTGAGACGAACCAAAAGATTGGGACGTTTGGTCCAAACACGCCAGCTGTTTCATTCTTGGATCCACAATTGACGTATTCAGTATCAAAGTGGCAAACGGCAGCTGGATCAATCGATATCTTCTCACACTTGACGGAACAATATTTCGATCAAGCGAACGATACGGATATTCAAGATGGTCAAATCGAAGGCCTATACCGTGCGGTTATTAAGTGGGCACCAATTGCATTGGCAACGCCAGATAACTATGAAGCACGTGCAAACTTGATGTGGGCATCAACGATGGCATTGAATGGTTTGGTTGGATCAGGTAAGCAAAATGCTTGGACGGTGCACCCAATTGAGCACGAATTGTCAGCATTCTATGACATTACTCACGGTGTCGGTTTGGGTATTTTGACACCACGTTGGATGAAGTTTGTCTTGTCTGATAAGACAGTGGCAAAGTTTGCCCGCTTCGGTCGGAATGTCTGGTCAATTCAAGATGATGACGACCAAGTTGTGGCTGAAAAGGCTATTCAAGCAACGTATGACTGGGTTAAGTCATTGGAGGTACCAACAAACTTGCCAGGTGTTGAAATCATTAACGATGAACACTTCCAAGAAATGGCTGAATCAGCGGTAACGTTCGGTTTGGACAATGGTTATGTGCCAATGACACCAGCTGATGTGGTGGCTTTGTACAACGCATCAATGACGTCAGACGATTTTGAAAAGTAAGATTAATCAATAGCGGTACAGGTAGTGAAAGCTAGCTGTACCGCTTTTTTTGCTAATTCTATCAAAATGGGTATATATTGGATATATTGTGATTTTTGAGAGGAGAGCGTTATATGCCCACAGGAGTTATTGTTAATGCACTAGCCGTATTAATTGGCGGTATTGTTGGTGGTGTTGGTGGTAAATACTTATCAGAAAAGTTTAAAACTGAGATTAATATGATTTTTGGTCTGGCGTCGATGACGATGGGGATCATCGCGATTGCACCGACCAAAAATATGGCCGCGGTCATTTTTGCTTTGATTATTGGAACCGCGGTTGGGTTGCTCCTGCATGTGAGTGCGTGGATTAACCGGGGAGCGTTCCAAATGCAACGCATCATTGCCCGGTTTGTCCCAGCAAACAAGACGCTTTCAGAAGAAGAGTTTTCGGCATCCTTGTTAACCGTTATTGTGTTGTTTGTTTCATCTGGCACCGGTATTTATGGAGCGTTGGTGAACGGGATGACTGGGGATGCCACCATTTTGATTACAAAGTCGATTTTGGATTTCTTCACCGGTGCTATTTTTGCAGCCAACTTAGGCTTTGTTGTGTCATTGATTGCCGTACCGCAGTTCGTTGTGTTGATGATTCTGTTTTTGTTGGCCGGAGTAATCTATCCACTCACGACGCCAGCCATGATAATTGACTTTAAGGCGGTTGGTGGTACCCTTATGTTAGCAACGGGGTTCCGAATGATTAAGGTGCGCATGTTCCCGACGGCTGACATGATTCCAGCGATGCTGTTTATTATGCCAATTAGTTGGGCGTGGACGACCTGGGTTTTGCCGTTGCTAGCAAAGTAATAACAGCTTAAATGAGGGTGATGGCAATGAACAAGACAATTTTGAAGGCAATTGAGCGGATTCGCTGGAACACGGAGCACCATTTCTTGCACATCAAGAACCAGCATGAAATTGCGCCTCAAATTGGGGTGCAATTCAGCATGGGCTATACGGATGCCCGTTTTATCCAATTCTTTTTGGAAGACCAAGAAGATCAAACTGATTTGTGGGATGAATTCACGAAGACGTTCGAAGAGATTTCAGAATATGAATTGGCGTTCATAAAAGGGGGCTTGGCTGGTTTTAACGAACAATATGGTTCGGAAGACCAAATGAAGCACTATGAAGCAACGCAAACGGCGATGTTATTAATTTTGGACAAAGTACGTTTTCTTGCGCTAACATACTAAAATAACGTTTAAAGCACTGACCATGATGGCTGGTGCTTTTTGTTTTGGGGTGGGAATCTAGATGATATATTTTGGTATAAAACGGTTGGCACAAGTACAATTTGGGGGCCTAATTTTTCCTATCGCTGCTGACAAGTGCTATTATTATCCGTGAAGAAAAGACTTCATGAGATAAGAGGGGATTTACATCATGTTTGATTACAAAGCATTTCTAGCAGAACGGTCTGACCGTGAGATTACTGTTGCCGTTGTTTTGCGGGCAATGGCCGATCATGGATATTTGGGTGAGCGAGCCACGCAAGTACTATCTGAAACCACTGCCGAACTGGCTTCAGAGCCATTCCCAGGCGAGGCCGGTATGCGACAATTGTATTTGCACTTTAATGGTCAACAATTGGTGACACGGTTCAAGATTAATCGCGAAACTGGTGTCGTGACATTCCGTGATAGCTGGATGAATGATGAAGAGTCGCATGTGGATGATATGGATATGATTAACTATTGGTATCCAACTTACTTCCCAGACGGCAAGGTCAGCGATCGTGTTGCAGCGTGGTATGCTGTGGCGGATGAGAAATTGAATTACAAAGCATAAGTAAAACGCATGCCTACGATTAGCGTGGGCATGCGTTTTTATATATGTAATATGCATATTGATTGTACAAAATACTGGCGCTCGCTTGTGAAAAAATCCCACCCGTCGGACATTCACGAAATAGGCATGGAAAACAGATGGAAAAAGCGAAAAATCCGATAGTTCGGACATACAAAACGCAAACAAATGCCCTAAATTAGAAGAAAATCATCGGTACAATATTTTTATCGTGAATGAACAGCGTAAAACATGTAACTTTCTGCAGTAACTGGGAGGCAATGATTACGACTGGACATTGTTCGTTGTTACAGAGGAGAGTATGAAGTGATGAAAAAAATAAGGACGGCATCTCTGATCGCAACGTTATTGATGACGGTGTATATAGGGGTAGCAGTCAACGGCGGGACCATTCAGGCCAGCACGATTTTATCGCAGAAATCGTTGATGACCAGTACGCTGGTGGCGGCTCGGGATGTGACTACTGATGATAATCAGGGCATTGTTACAAATGTTATACAATCTATCAAAGAGACGTTGTCGAATTTGGCTGGGACGGAAACGGACCATGCCGAACCAATTGTGTCAGTTCCGGATGGGCAAACAAAGCCTACCCAGGTGACGGATGTGTCAGTGTCAGAAAATGAACATGATGAGCCCGTGATTGTCGGGGCGGTGGAAACACCAGAGTTAAGCGAGCGTCGTTGGGCCCGGGATGTGAACGCCGGGCGTACTGAGGCAACTGCGATGATGCCAGTCAATTTTGTTAAAGACCATCCGTACCAATTCTTGTTTGGGATGTTGTTGGCCGGAAATTTGTTGGCAGTGGTTGTCTACCGGCTAAAAAAGCCACTTTTTGCAATGAGTGAACAGGAAGATGCAGACTAACGGCGTATGAGATGAATGGCATTATATGAAACATGCAACCATTCAGTACATAGTTTAAAAGCCGCAAATCCTCGATTGAATCGGGTGATTTGCGGCTTTTAATAGTATTAAGCGTTATTTCTGCTGCAAGAAGATAACCAGGACGGTAATTGCTTGGAGCAATGAAAAGACGCCCATCCGGTACTTAGCCTTGAGATTAAGATTGATTAACACCATCCAGGTAAAGACGATGATCATAATGGCTAACAACGTCCACGGATTCCAAGGCAAGGTCAACACATCTAACAATAAAATGATGCCAAAGGCTAATGAAGTCGCCCGTTTGTCGCGTCCAGTGGTCACAAAAATACTGCTCATGTAGAACAAATAGCTAAATAACAATGGTAACAAGCTCCAAATGAAAGGCGCTGTCAGGAAGGTGTTTTGCTGATAGAAAATCACAACCGGCAAGGCAAGGGTGGCGATGCCAGAGTATAGCACCAAGCCTAAGATGTTTTGTAGGTTTAACCATTTGAGATTAATGAGGAGCAATGCAAGTGGCAGCAGCGCTAACAAAATAATCTGCTGCATAGTGACCTGCTGATAGAGAAAGTACAGGAACACCATTGGAATTAAAATAACGCCAAAGTTTAACCAACGTGAGAACCCACGGTTAAAAGTTAAAAAGATGGCCAGGGCCAAGATGACACTATAGGTCATCAGTAGTGGATTGTGTTGCCATTGGCCACCTGCTAAATTTTTTGAGTAGATTGCTGGGTAAATCCACCAAATTGCAAGTTGCGATAGGACTGCAATCAAAATTGAGACCCATTGAATTTGCTGCCATTGCGGGCGGTTGTCTTGTCTACGCTGGGTTGTTCGGGTTTGGGGATGAACATTATCCAAGCTGGTGAATGACGCTGACGTGGGATTGTCTGCCAATTGATTAAGACGGGCAAGACTATTTTGATAATCGTTCGCCATGAGAACTCCTTTCACTGATATTTATTCTGCCAACTCAAGCTGAGTTAAGGCAATTTGTAAAATCTAACTACATAATTGTAGCAAACTAACCGGATTACGGGGCAGTTTGTTATAATGCTTTAAAGATAAAAATGTGACGAAATTATGTCCTAGAGAGTTGAGAGTTTACTGATGAAGTCAGTCATGACAATTTTTACTAAGTATCGCGCCCAAATTTTATACTTGTTTTTCGGTGGCTTAACCACGGTATTTAATATCATTTTGTATGGTGGGTTGCGCTTAACCCAGATGCCAATTATGGTGGCATACGTCATTGCCTGGTTCTTCACGGTGCTGTTTGCCTATTTAACAAATCGTGTGTGGGTCTTTGATAGTCAGGCACACGGTTTCCGTGAATTGCTAAATGAGGCCGTTAAGTTTTATGTTGCGCGAATCGCAACTGGATTAATCGGTATGGCGATTTTGTGGTTCGGAACGAGTCTGCTCCACCAAAACGATATGTTATGGAATATTATTCAAAACGTATTCGTGGTGGTCTCTAATTACGTATTGAGTAAGCTCATTATTTTCAAAGCAAAGGAGAAATGGGAACGATGACAATTAAGTTAATTGCAACAGATATGGATGGGACATTGTTGCGGGATGACCGCACATTCGACTATGCCCGGATGGAAGATTTGCTTGATCAATTAGATGAGAAGGGCATCCGATTTGTTGCAGCGAGTGGGAATCAATACAAGCAATTACGATCATACTTTGAGCCGGTCAACCCCGACCGCATTACGTATGTTTCGGATAACGGGGCTTTGATTACGCACAATAATGAGGTTTTGGCCGAATCGTCATTGTCTCGCGACCAGATTGCACGCGTGATGCAATGGAATAGTGAGACACATGCTAATATGGATAATTTGATTATCCTGTCAGGTAATGATGGCGCCTATGTGTCAAACCACGCGACGCCAGAAATGATTGCGGCGGTCAAGACGTTCTACCCAACTGTCCACCAAGTTGAAAAGTTTATGGATGTTGACGACAATATCTTCCGTTTCTCATTAGTGTGGGATCCTTCGGTTGATGTTCATGAGCACGTGCAACAATTGCGCGAGGTCTTTGGCGAAGAGCTTCACACAACCGGATCTGGTTTCGGCTCGGTTGATATTTTGGCGCCTGGCGTAAATAAGCGAACTGGTTTGGAACAATTGGCCGCTAAGTGGGATATTAAGCCTGAAGAGATGGCTGCTTTTGGTGATAACGGTAACGATTTGGAGATGTTGCGTTATGTGAAGTATCCATTTGTGATGCCGAATGCAGAAGACTTCATGAAGGTCCGCGTGCAAAATCTTGCCGTTAACGATAACAATCATAATGGTGTGTTAGACACTATCGAAGCGTTACTAGCGGGTGCTTACGATGATGAGACTGTTTTTGATAAGTAATAGTTAAAGCAGGGAATTTTACCGTACACGCTATGTGACAAACTGCTATAATAAGACGGATTGACATACGTGACTTTAAGCCAGTCACGTATTTTACATTTATAGAGGCGGAGGAAGCATCGTGTTTTTCAAAAAGCAAAAAACGGTCGTAACGGATCAATTGCCACAATTAGATAAGACGCGAATCCCAAACCACGTTGCAGTTATTATGGACGGTAATGGTCGCTGGGCCAAGCGACAGAATTTACCACGTGTGGCTGGTCACCAACGCGGGATGGAAGTAGTGAAAGATATTACCAAGGCAGCCAGTGATTTGGGTGTTAAGGTATTGACGCTCTACGCTTTTTCAACAGAGAATTGGAAGCGACCTGAGACGGAAGTTGGCTTTTTGATGAAGCTACCCGGTAAGTTTTTTGACACGTTTGTCCCAGAACTTATCGAAAAAAATGTGCGTGTGAACGTAATGGGATACATTGACCAATTACCAGTGGACACGCAACGTGCGGTTAATGACGCCATTGCCCAGACGGCAAATAACACCGGCATGGTGCTAAATTTTGCTTTAAACTATGGTGGTCGTGCCGAAATCGTGACTGGCGTGCAACAGATTGCTGCACAGGTCGCTGCGGGCGAATTACAACCGGAAGAAATTAACGATGCAACGATTGATGCTGCGCTGATGACGGCGCCATTGGGTGAATTCGCTGACCCGGATGTCTTGATTCGAACGAGTGGTGAAATGCGGTTGTCGAACTTTTTGCTTTGGCAACTGGCGTATGCCGAATTTGTCTTTATTGACGAACATTGGCCTGAGGTAACCCCAGCGGTCTTTGAAAAGGCATTAGCAATGTATCAAGCTCGTGATCGACGGTTTGGTGGCATTGCTGAAAATCAAAGCGATAAGAAGTAGGAGTGGAATAATGAAGACACGTGTTATCACAGCCGTTGTGGCTCTGATTATCTTTGTGCCGATTTTGATTGCCGGGGGCTTGTGGATTCAAGCTGCGGCCTCATTGTTGGCAGTGATTGCAGCGAGTGAAGTCGTCTTGATGCGTAAGACGTTGTTGGTTGACTTTGGTGCAATATTGACGATGCTGGGTGCATTAGTAATGACGCTACCAGCGACGCTATGGGATAATATCCATGCACCAATCGCCTTGCACCGGACATCGTTGTTGTACATCTTTATTTTGTTAATGTTGTTACACACGGTGATTGCCAAGAATAAGTTCAGCTTTGAGGATGCCGGCGTCTTTACTTTGACGATGATGTATGTCGGCATGGGCTTCAGCATGATGGTCGCTGCCCGCAATGCCGGGTTGGACACCTTGATGTTCGCCTTCCTAATTGTTTGGATTACGGATTCAGGTGCTTACATGATTGGTCGCAAGCTTGGTAAGCACAAGCTGACCACCATCTCACCTAATAAGACGTGGGAAGGTTCAATCGGCGGGACAGTTGTAGCTGTCATTGCAGCAGCCGTTTACCTAGTCTTCTTCCCACAAGCATATAGCTGGCCAGTGATGATCGTTATTGCCATCATTTTGTCAGTTGCAGGACAATTTGGTGATTTGATTGAGTCTGGCTTGAAGCGTTTCTACAAGGTGAAGGATTCTGGTACGGTATTGCCAGGCCACGGTGGTATTTTGGATCGCTTTGATTCAATGTTGATTGTTTTGCCATTGATGTTCTTGTTTGGCTTGCTAAACTAATAGAAAATAGTAAAACCCTGGGCGATTTTAACGTATCGGCCAGGGTTTTGTTGTATACTAGGGCCTATTGAAAAGGGAACGCTGGAGAAATTATGACAACGATTATTACTTTTATTATTGTCTTTGGTATTTTAGTGATTGTGCATGAATTTGGACATTTCTATTTTGCCAAAAAGGCAGGTGTCCGTGTCCGTGAATTTGCAATCGGCATGGGCCCTAAGCTGTTTCAAACCCGGCGTAACGGGACGACGTACACGATTCGTGTGTTGCCAGTCGGGGGTTATGTGCGGATGGCTGGTCGTGCTGAGGCTGAAGAAGAAACAATTCGGCCGGGGATGACAATTGTGGTCGTGCAGCAAGATGGGGTGGTAACCCGCTTAAACTTGTCTGATCAGACTGAATTGGTTGGTGGTCGTGCGTTAACCGTTAATCGGGTTGATTTGGTTGACGATATGTTTGTGGAAGGTTACTGGGCAGACGATGATCAAACGTTGGTTAAACTGCCGGTTGATCATGAAGCGTCGGTCATCGAAGCTGATGGTACTGAAGTGTTGGTTGCCCCACGTGATACGCACTTTGAATCAGCCAAACTTTGGCAACGCGCCCTAATTAACTTTGCCGGACCGATGAATAACTTTATTCTAACGGTCGTCTTGTTCATGGGCTTGGCTTTCGCTATGCCGGGAGTGACAACGACAACGTTGCAAGATGTTGCGCAGAACTCACCGGCAGCGACGGCTGGTTTGAAAAAAGGCGATACGATTGAAAAAATCAATGGCGTGAAAATGTCGTCATGGCAGAAAATGCAAACGACGATTCAAGCTTTGCCAAAAGAGCAGACTACGGTCACGTATGAGCGAAACGGCCAATCGAAGACGACAACGCTGACGCCGAAAGCCGTTAAAAATGGTGGCATGCTGGTCGGACAGATTGGGGTGACGCCGACAACGACTAAGGCCTTTGTACCGCGTGTCCAATATGCCTTCCGTGCGACCGGCCAAGCCATGACGCAGATATTCCGTGCGATTCAGAACTTGATTCAAGGTTTCTCGCTGAATAAGTTAGGTGGCCCAGTCGCGATTTATAAGAATACTGAGCAAGTAAGCTCGTATGGCTTCTTAGCAATTGTGTCATTCACAGCGTTACTCTCAGTTAATTTGGGCATGATGAATCTACTACCAATTCCAGGATTGGACGGTGGTAAGTTGCTCTTGAATGCGGTCGAAGCGGTTGTGCGACGTCCGCTACCGGAACGGGTCGAAACCGCTGTTACGTTAGCGGGTGTTGCGTTCTTGTTCGTATTGATGATTGCCGTTACCGGAAACGACATTATTCGATATTTCTTCAAGTGAACACTAATGAATTAATAGGATCGGCCAAATTGGCTGGTCCTTTTTATTTGTCCTCTGAAATGACCCCGAATTGTAAACCGCGGGCCCGATGATATGTGTTACTATAATATAAGAATTTTTAAAGTGCGCTTTGTGCGCTAAGAATAGGGATGAGGTTATTATCCAATGAAACAGTCAAAGGTATTTATTCCAACGTTGCGCGAAACGCCTGCTGATGCAGAAGTTATCTCGCACCAAATGATGTTGCGTGCTGGTTACATGCGTCCAGTTTCTGCTGGTGTCTACGCATACTTGCCATTGGCACAACGTGTGTTGAACAAGATCAACGCCATTATTCGTGAAGAGATGGAAAAGATTGATGCGATTGAAATGTCAGCACCAATGCTTTTGCCAGCTGAAATGTGGCAAGAATCAGGTCGTTATGAGACATACGGTCCAAACTTGTTTAAGTTGAAGAATCGTCATGACCGCGACATGATTTTGGGACCGACACACGAAGAAACGATGACAACGTTGATCCGTGATGACATCAAGTCATACAAGCGTTTGCCGTTGACGGTTTACCAAATCCAAACTAAGTTCCGTGATGAAAACCGACCACGTTTTGGTGTCTTGCGTGGTCGTGAGTTTATCATGAAGGATGCATACTCATTCTCTGTGGATCAAGATGGTTTGGACGAGTCATACAAGAACATGGAATCAGCATACATCAATATCTTTGACCGAATTGGCTTGGATTACCGTGTTATCGTGGGTGACGCTGGGGCAATGGGCGGTTCTGACTCAAAGGAATTCTCAGCACCTGCCGAAGCCGGTGAAGATATCATTGCTTATTCAGATGAATCAGATTACGCAGCTAACTTGGAAATGGCGAAGGATTTGTACACGCCAAACAAGTCACACGCGCAAATGGCTGATTTGGAAAAGATTGCAACGCCTGAGGTCAAGACAATCGATGAGTTGGCTGACTATTTGCAAACGACGCCTGATCAATTGGTCAAGACGTTGTTTATGTACGCTGATGGTGAACCAGTGATGATTTTGGTTCGTGGTGACTTCGAAGTGAACGAAGTTAAAGTCCAAAACTACTTGCACGCTGATGAATTGCGTATGGCAACGGAAGAAGAAGCCCAATCAATTTTGGGTGCACCATTCGGTTCATTAGGCCCAGTCGGTGTTGGTGAGGATGTCAAGATCATCGCTGACGAATGGGTAACTGACATGGTTAACGTGACGGTCGGTGGAAACGAATCTGGCTTCCACTACTTGAACGCAAATGTTGACCGTGATTTCCGCATTGATGAAGTGGCAGATGTACGTACGGCCCGTGAAGGTGACTTGGCTATTGACGGTAAGGGTCACTTGAAGTTTACAAAGGGTATTGAAATTGGCCACATCTTTAAGTTGGGCACACGTTACTCAAAGTCAATGGGTGCCCAAGTTTTGGATGCTAATGGTCGCCAAGCAGATGTCATTATGGGATCATATGGTATCGGTGTGTCACGTTTGTTGGCTGCAATTGCTGAGCAAAATGCGGATGAAAACGGTTTGGCTTGGCCAACGTCTGTTGCACCATGGGACGTGCACTTGGTACCAATGAAGTATTCAGATGAAACACAACGTGCTTTGACGGATGAGTTGAACGATAAGCTGGTTGAAGCTGGTTACGAAGTATTGGTTGATGACCGTAACGAACGTGCTGGTGTTAAGTTCAATGATTCAGATTTGATTGGCTTGCCAGTTCGTGTCACGATTGGTAAGAAGGCCGGCGAAGGGATCGTTGAAGTGAAGTTGCGTAAGGCTGATGAGGCGATTGAAGTCCGCACTGAAGAATTGGTGTCAACGCTACAAATCTTGTTGCAACCTGAAGTGGATGCACAAGCTTAATCTTAGCTGTCGTGAAAGTCGGGGAATTACCTCGGCTTTTTTATTAAGAAAAAGTTAGCGCGAAATCGCTTTCATAAAATGGGCACATTTTTCTGGGATACTTATTGTATGAATGATAAGTGAAAGGGGAGATGACGATGCGTAAGTTCTTATGGGGCATCATTGCCGTCTTGACTGTTTTAGCGTTTACCCATTTTTAAACTGAAGGCGACTTTATTCTTATTTTAAGTTTGGGTCGTTATGATTATGACTGTTGATAAGGGATACAGAGATATCCAGTCAACAGCCCATAAAAACTACTCATAACCCGCAGGTTTAACCAACCTGCAACCTACTCCTTAAAAATCGATGATGTGCGAGACATGTCATCAGAATAGAACGCGGTAAAAGCCCATTTACCGCGATCCGAAAAGACCGTTAGTGTTGTTCACTAGCGGTCTTTTTGTTTTAGTTATCGTCCTGTAATCAGAAGAGGGTATAATAGTTGCAGACTGTGAAAATGAGAGAAGGGAGTACCTATCCATGGCGTTGACCGCACAAGAACAATTCCAAACATTGTTGCAGCAATTGCAATATGAGGAAGTCCCAGCAAGTTTGCAGGAAACTGCGCTAACCAAGCTTGCTGTGCACAAGCAATCGAAAATCTGGCAATTCCATTTTGAGATGCCTCAGTTACCTCCAGTGCAGGAGATGGCTGCTTTGGTTGCCCGGATGCAGACGGCGTTTGCCAATATTGCGCAAACAACTTATCAGCTTCATTTAACTGAACAACCAACGGCACAACAAATTGTGGATTATTGGACATGGGTACTGCAACAGCATCAAAACGAACCGGGTGCTTTCCGGCAGGCGTTTGCACATGTGTTGCCACAAATCGCTGGTAACCAATTAGACTTAACGTTCGATACCGCTGTTTGGGCCAACTATGCGCGGCAAACAGGGTTACCAATTATTGAAGGAACCTATAAAAAGTTGGGGGTTGGTTATCAACTACCGTTCAACATTTTGGTTGATGAACAGTTGGCGGCCGAATCACATGCTCAGGTTATGGCACAACGCGCTGCGCAAGATCAACAGCTAGCCGAGATGGCGAAGGTTCAAATTGAGCAGGCGGCAAAGCAACGCCAATCAGCCCCACGTAATGGTGGCGGTGGTGGTAATAATCCAGGTGCATTGGGTCGTAAAATTGCCGCAGATGCAGAAATCACCAAGATGGGCGATATTGAGACTGAAGAACGTTCTGTAATTGTCGAAGGATATGTTTTTGATGTGGAAGTCCGCGTGTTGAAGTCTGAGCGTCAATTGCTAACGATGAAGGTGACCGACTACACGAGTTCGTTTATCTTGAAGAAGTTCTCACGCGATGAAAATGATGAAGCGTTCTTTGCTGATATGAAGCCTGGCACATGGATTCGTGCCCGTGGTCCAATTCAACAAGATGACTTTGTGCGTGATTTGACGATGACGGCGTATGATATGGAAATTATCAAGCATGCGCCACGTCTCGATCCGTATGAAGGTGAACAAAAGCGAATTGAATTGCATACGCATTCTGTGATGTCGACGATGGATGCCACAAATGGGATTGGCGATTACGTGAAGCAAGCAGCTAAGTGGGGCATGGATGCAATCGCTGTTACTGATACAGCTGGTGCGCAAGGATTCCCAGAAGCGGCGTCTTCAGCTGCTAAGAATGACATCAAAATGATTTATGGGGTTGAGGTGAATTTGGTTGAAGATGGTGAGCCAATCATCTTTAACCCTGATCACACGAAACTTGATGAAGCTGAATTTGTGGTCTTTGACGTGGAGACGACTGGTTTGTCAGCAGTTTATGACAAGGTGATTGAATTATCAGCCGTCAAAATGGTTAAAGGGAATGTGATTGCAGAGTTCTCAGAGTTTATCGACCCTGGGTTCCCATTGAGTCAAACAACAGTAGATTTGACGTCGATTACAGATGACATGGTGCGCGGTTCAAAACCCGAAAAGCAAGTCTTTGAAGAATTCCGTGAATTCTACGGCGACGCAGTTTTGGTTGGACACAATGTGACATTTGATATGGGCTTCATGCAAGAAGGGTATGCCCGTCATCAATTAGCACCAATTACAAACCCAGTCATTGATACGTTGATTTTGGCGCGATTCTTGTACCCAAACATGCGGTCATATCGTTTGAATACGTTGGCTAAGCACTTTGGCATTGTTTTGGAACAACACCACCGTGCCATCTTTGACTCGGAAACAACGGGTCATTTGAACCGCGTTTTCTTGGAGCAAGCGCGTGAGGAGTATGGCATTGAGTATGCGGATCAATTGAATGACCACATGATGGACAATGATGCTTGGCGTCACGGTCGACCAAATCATGCGATTGTGTTAGTTCAGACGCAAACTGGGGTGAAGAACCTTTATAAGATGATTTCAGAATCAAATACCAAGTATCTGCAGCGTGTCCCACGTGTGCCACGTTCACTATTGAATAAATACCGGGAAGGTTTGTTGCTGGGTACTGGGGATAACACTGGTGAATTCTGGGAAGCCTTGATGCAGAAGGGGTATGCGGCAGCCAAGGAAAAGGCGACGTATTACGATTACATTGAAATTCAACCATCAGCTAACTATGTACCGGCTTTGGAAGCTGAACTTATTCAAGATGAAGCCCGCCTGCGTGAGCTAATGATGCAAGCAGTACAAATCGGTGATGAATTGGGTAAGCCGGTGGTTGTGACGGGGGATGTACACTATCTCAATCCCGAGGATGCCATTTACCGTAAGATTTTGATTAGCTCACAAGGTGGGGCTAATCCCTTGAATCGTTATTCATTGCCAGATATGCACTTCCGAACGACACAGGAGTTGTTGGATGACTTTGCTTGGATGGGCGAGGAGCTAGCTAAAAAGTTGGTCATTGATAATACACACGTTGTGGCTGACATGATTGACGATGTTGAGGCGATTAAGGGTGGAAATTATCCACCTAACATGCCTGGCGCAGATGATGAAGTGCGGCAGAAGTCATATGACACCGCCTACCGTTTGTACGGAAATCCGTTACCTGAAATCGTCGAAGCCCGCATTGAGCAAGAATTACGTTCAATTATTTCTAACGGATTCTCGGTTATTTACCTGGTTGCGCAACGTTTGGTGGCTAAGTCAAATAAAGATGGTTATTTGGTTGGATCTCGTGGTTCGGTGGGCTCTTCACTAATTGCCCTGTTAATCGGGATTACTGAAGTGAATGCCTTGCCACCGCACTATCGTAGTGTCGCTGGTGACTATGTGGAATTCGTTGATCCACGTGAGTACGAGTCTGGCTATGATTTGCCTGAAAAGTTGAGTCCAATTGATGGGACAAAGTTGATTGGGGATGGACACAACATTCCGTTTGAAACCTTCTTGGGATTCAAGGGTAACAAGGTGCCGGATATTGATTTGAACTTCTCTGGTGACTATCAGCAATTTGCTCACAACTATATGAAGTCTTTGTTTGGTGAGAACAATGTATTCCGTGCCGGTACGATTGCGACGGTGGCGGATAAGACCGCGTTTGGATACGTAAAGGCGTATGAGCGTGATCATGATGTTAGTTTCCGAGGTGCAGAAATTGAACGGTTGGCTTTGGGCGCTACTGGGGTTAAGCGGACTACCGGTCAGCACCCGGCTGGTATCTTGATTGTGCCGGACGATATGGAAATTTTTGATTTCACACCAATTCAGTTCCCGGCCGATGATCTGTCAGCCACTTGGCGGACGACCCACTTCGATTTCCACTCAATTCACGATAATATCCTGAAGATGGATATCCTGGGTCACGATGATCCCACAATGATTCGTGCCTTACAGGATATGTCCGGCATTGATCCGCAAACGATTCCGATGAATGATCCAGGGGTGATGAGTCTATTTTCATCACCAGAAGCCCTTGGCGTTGATGAAGAACAGATCTTCTCGAAGTCAGGTACGTTGGGTGTGCCTGAATTTGGAACGGCGTTTGTTCGTGGTATGTTGGAGGAAACACACCCGAAGAACTATTCTGAATTGCTACAAATTTCTGGTTTGTCCCACGGAACTGACGTGTGGCGTGGTAATGCGGATGAATTGATTCAACGTGGGGTTGCGACAATCGGTACGGTTATCGGAACGCGTGACAAGATCATGACCGACTTGATTAACTACGGGGTACAGCCAGAGTCATCATTCCAGATTATGGAAAAGGTACGTAAGGGTAAGGGAATCTCAGATGAGTACCAAGCCGAAATGCGTGCAGCTGGCGTACCGGAGTGGTATATCGAGTCAGGATTGAAGATTAAGTACATGTTCCCGCGTGCTCACGCGGCCGCTTACGTTTTGATGGCGTTGCGAATTGCCTACTTTAAGGTATACTTCCCGACGTTGTATTACGCGGCATATTTCTCAGTGCGCGCAAGCAACTTTGATATCGTTGCCATGTCACGTGGTTTGAATTCAACTAAGGCAAGAATTCAAGAAATCAAAAAAATGGGAAATGAAGCTTCAGCTAAGGATAAGGATTTATTGACTGTGCTTGAATTGGCTAATGAAGCCCTTGAGCGTGGCATTAAGTTCAATATGGTTGATTTGTATAAGTCTGACTCAGAGCAGTGGGTCTTAGATGGTGATACGTTGATTGCGCCGTTTAATGCGGTGCCTGGTCTGGGTGATAACGTTGCGAAGCGGATCATTGCTGCGCGTGCTGAACGTGAATTCCTGTCAAAGGAAGATCTTGCACAGCGTGGTGGTGTGTCAAAGACGTTGATGGATTACTTAGATGAGAATGGCGTGCTTGCTGGCATGCCGGATGAAAATCAATTGGCCCTATTCTAATAAGATGGAACGAAAGCGTTTCGTGATAGTCAGCTATCATGGAGCGCTTTTTTCATTTACTGAAGGTGCAGTAAATGTTCGGAAAAATTTTCGAAAACAAAGCAGTTGACGAACATTATGAAAAGCGGTATATTAATTAAGCACTCGAGCGAGGGTGTGTTGATAATAAGAAAACGTTGTTAAAACTCGTTGTTGACTTATCAAAAAACATTCTGTATTATATATTAAGTCGTCTCAGAGATATGAAATATCTGTGAACGGCGTATGAAAATTGATTGAAATTAGTTGTTGACAATTTCTTCTTTCTTCTGTAATATAGATTAAGTCGTCAAGGCGACTAAGTAGGTCATTGAAAACTGA
>ERZ894226.221-NODE-221-length-41920-cov-10.541144_pt1 | contig 41920 bp, 40 predicted proteins | sample MGYA00380294_ERZ894226 | MGnify/ENA primary metagenome ERZ894226 (study PRJEB32331, sample SAMN06328434) | human gut metagenome | biome: human gut microbiome; feature: stool | host: Homo sapiens | collected 2014-10-29 ... | reverse complement strand
GTATAATGATAATATGATTTGGTTTCGAGCGCCACTAAAAATAGTGGCGTTTTTTGGAGAGAGAAAATGAATAGATTAAATAAAATCAAAGCTATGAAAAAGAAGTCAGATCGAACGTTTGATTTTTTGCAAGACTCAGTGAACGATTTAAGCTTAGTTCAAAATGAGGTGCAACGTGTCTCATCAGTTCTTAAAGACACTGATCAAATATTAAATCGATTAGATCGTGAATTTAGTCAAAAGACAAAACTTAACAAAAAAGATATGAGCTTCTTGATGACGGCTGTGGCACTGCAAGTGGTTAGGCAGTACGCAATCCCTAATAATTTTACACAAAGTAGCCGACCTAATGATCAAGCAGCTGCAGGAAGTCATTCTTATAATCGGGATTTACGTGGCAGTGGCTATTATCAAAGTTCAGTAGAAGAAATTTTAAATAATCCGGTCCCTTTTGATACGCAGAACAGTTCAAAGTTATTTGGGGAAAATCTTGGTGGTGGGAATGGACACCGGTTTGCAACGCTGGGACATGATCCTTTGTTGGGTTGGATATTTGGTACCGCTAATATCGCCACTAGAACGGTTACGTTAGCTAATTTCCACTCATATCATGTGCGATATGGGCAATTTGGAGTGTCTGGTAAAGGCGACTTTTTTTCTGAAAATGCACAAACGCGACTTGTAATCGAACATGGATTGATTGATCCGTTTAGAAATCCCAACAAATTACCTATTCTGGCGGCAGCTCTGCTAATGGAAGGCATGCACTTAAAAAGTGATATTAATTCGAAAAAAAGCTTGGCCTTACCCGGATTGGCTGTCGCTAGTCCACAATTTGCACAAACACTGTCTGATTATGGTTTGAATATGGCAAATGTGTTGACTGTTGGTCGACAAGCTTCGTTATCATTAGCTATTAATGCGTTAATAGGGATGATTCATCGGCTGACGTATGATGAATCAAAAGACGGCGATATTAAACTCTTTGAAGTTAAAACACGTAAAATTTTGAGTTATTCAAATACAATTGCATCGTTAAGCAATGTTGTGTACGTCGCGATACTTGCTTCAAATCCGACTACAGCAGGTGTCGCGGTGAATAAGTTGGATATAGGAGGATTATTAGTCACGATTGTCAGACTCTTTTCAGATGCGAAGTTCATCAGTCAAGTTAAGGAAGAGTTCCTTAAAAACGGTTGGGCTGATGAAGTGTTAGGTGAAAAGTTAGAAATTCCAAAGAGAAATATTGAAGTGTATTACGAAGGAGAAAATGAGTAATGGGTTTGTTTGGGTTTGGAAAAAAGAAAGAATATAAGCGTGGGATGGCTGACGCAGCAGAGGTTGCCAGTCAAAAGTTTGATGAAGTCGATAAGGCTATCGGAAACGTCTCTGATAATTTAAAAACAGGTATCGATAATCTCCAAGGCGATGTTAATTCAATTCATGATATGTTGGAATCAGACGCGCGTGAAAAATTATTTGATTTGGTGGATGAATTAGATATTCGAGAGGATTTAAACGAAGACACTAAATGGTTTATGATTTCTATGTTATATTCATTGGGCCAAATGGTTCAAACTAGCGAAGCGCAGAAGCACTACTTGCGGGCTTTGACGGCGTATTTAAAGATTGAAAAGTCGCCACAAACTATTGATGTAACAAAAGTTATAAACATTGATGATCGAGAGGAGTCTCGGGCTATCTATACTGCCGTAATCGAGTATCTTTATCTCAGGTCAGGAGAACTATCATTCCTTTCTGATAACCAATATGAAGACTTGTTTGACAGTTTTAATCTTAATAAGCGAGACAAGGTGGCGGTTGTTGATCGACTTAACGCTAAGGTTGCGACAATGGGGAGTGATGCGATTGTGCTACCTTATGAGGCAGCGCTTGTTGAAAAAGAAGAAAATGATAAGGTTGAATCTGAAAAGAAAGCATCACAAAGTTGGCCGGATAGAGAACAACGATTAGGATTTTTTCTGGATAAATTTGAGGAATTTTGGAACGAATATTCATTTGGAATAAATGGATGGGAAATGGAAGGCTGGAATTACCAGCGCTTTGATTATAATGGGGAGACGGTCAACGTTACTAACGGCACGGAACTTGATGATGTGGTAATGCAGGCATCATATATGGGTAGCTTTGGTATGGCGATTACACTATCGGAGCTAGTTTTATATGTCGAGGGGGGCGTTGTTACAAAAATTCCGTTTGATAATGTTGCTTACATATACAAGGCGCAAAACAATGAGCATACAATCACTTTAAAGATGATAGATGGAACACTTGAGACATATATGTATCCTGATTTTAAGGCATCTAATGGGTTAGCTGTTGACGTATTATTTGGTATTTTGCATGCAAATGTTAAGAATGGACCTGTATTTTTGGCTGACGAAAATTATGAATTGAAGGGGATGTTTGATTCTGCGTTAAAAGATGAAGTCAGTTTGCACCAATTTGATTTAGTTGGTTTCTTAAAAAGTCAGACTATTTGGAGTCATGGCGGGGCTGGTTTTGAAAATTCAACTGAAGGTGATTCTACTTGGATTGGGAAATATTCAATTGCTAATAAAGGCAAAGTTGTCATTTGGGAGAGTCGTGGGGGCACGGATATAAGAACGGCAGGGGTGTACCTTCTTAAAGAGCAAGAACCTTCGGAGTTTTATCCTTATAAAATCGACGAACGGAAAATTTTGTGGGACGATATTCAATCATTTTCTTATACAGAATCTTATGGGGGAATCTTCTCGTCTGATAACTTCCATGTAAATGCAGTGTTGTCTACAGGAGATGTAGAGGTAATCATAAATGATGTTCTTCATGATTTTGATGATCAGAAACTTATGGGAGTTATGAATTATGTTAAGAATAGCGAACTTTTGAGCATGGAGAATATGTATGATTCGGAAGATTAAATCCTTACAAGATCTTTATGACATTAATGATGAGATTATGGCTGCCGTTGATAGGGCAAATGGACTTGAAGTGTATTATCGAGGCCAACGTAACTCAGAGTGGGATATTCGACCAGCTATATCACGCATACAAAAAAACAAATTGATTGAAAATGAAGAATATGAAAGGGCGCTTCAAAAGCATCCAGAGTTATTTAGTCAATCACAAAATCATTTGGGCCATCTAAGCGTGATGCAACACTACGGAATTCCTACACGTTTAATTGATATTACAGAGGATATTTTGGTCGCTTTGTTTTTTGCACTAGACGGGCAAAAGGAGAACGATAATAATCGAGCTATGTACTGGATTATTGTACCGAGTTCTAGGGTGAAGACAAATAATAGTGATGCCATTGAAATAGTTACTGCGATGGCAGCCTTAGATGATAGTGATAGAAAAAATTTGTTGACATTAGCAAAGCAAACACTAATCTCGACGAGAAGATTTAATAGACAACATGTTTTTAAGACTAAGAAGCACAAATCAGTACATCGATTACTTCATGAAGTTAGAAAATATGTACGAAATTTTGAACCCGAAATTGTTCCGTCTGATTTGTTAACCACATATGCAGTGAAAGCGAATAATATTCATCAAAGATTGATAGCTCAATCCGGATCATTTTTAACTAGTGGCGACGTCGATAACATGGTGAATGAATTTTCGCGGGAAAATGTACTTACGTTAGACGATATTCAAACCGACTCATTCAATTTTGATGAGAATAGAATATCACTTATTAAGGTGAATATTGATGGGGACATAAATACAGATGAACAACTTAAGCGGCAATTAAGTATAAGTGGCAAGTCTGTGTATATGATTTATCCAGAGAAATTTTGATGTTCTGATATATATATTAGTAAATTAAACACAAGAATAGCTGCATTCAGAAACAGCGTCCATACATTTGGACGCTGTTTTTATTTACGACAAATAATGTCGCGTCATTTCATTATGATGAGCATATCGAATGAGATATGACGGAGAATCAATAAAATGACGCGACAAGAATATAAACAACGTTGGTTGCAACTTTCGGTAACCATGATTTTAAGAGAGTTAATTGTGATATACGGAACGACATTTTTGGTGTTATTAATGTTTCGTTGGATGGGGATGTATCCGCATGAACAAGTGTTGCGGGTAGTTCTGATACTTGCTTGGAAATTCTTCGGCCTGACAGAATTTGTTGCAGGAGTAGTTGTCATTCTGAGATTTCAATATCGGGTAAAACTACTCCAGATTGAAGCTGAGATGCGAAAGTGAGAATGGAAAATGTACACAATTAAACTAGGCACAACGTTGGCTAAGAAATCTTTGAAACAATTGCAAAAAGCAGGTTTTTCAGAAAAATTAAATAACGTACTGGACGATATTAAGGAAGAACCAATGGCTGACGCAGAAAAATTAAAGGTATTTGCGGGCCGTAAAAGTAGAGTTTTTTCACGACGGTTGAACGTTCAACATCGGGTGGTATACCAGGTGTTTCCAGCCGATCATATGATTGAAGTGTTATCAGTTTGGGGTCATTATGTTGGTGCGTAAAGGTGAGGAATATGTTTAAAAATAATAGTTGGCAAGATAGAGTTGTTTTCTATCAAAAAGCAAGCATCGCGCTGTTGTTGAATCTGCTTTTTGGTGCTTATATTTGGCGATTCATGAGGCAAGCGGCGTTGTTAGGCCAGTCTCATGAGTTAAAGACATTCATTTTGGGGATGGCATTCATGTTTGTATTAATGATGTCATTTGGTTTCATACTGGAGGCGTATGAAAAGCTAACGGAATCCGATTTAAATAGTCAGGATAATAACGACAAATAATGTCGCGGTGGAATTTTATAATTTTGATACTAGTTGAAATAGAAAAGGAGATTTAAGCAATGGACGTTGTAACTAAACTAACGTTAAAGGGTCACTCAAATTATGAACAGTTGGCGAGTAAGTTGAAGTTTTTGTAGCTAATAAATCAGAACTGGAGCAAATGCTACAAGCTGACTTAGAAATGGATATTTCAATCGATGATATTAATGACATTGTCCTATTGGAAGAAGGCCTACGATTCTCGGATGGGCGCCAACAGCATACGTTGCCGGACTGGGAGTTAGATAATGATTTTGACGAAATGGTTGCTAAGATTAAGTCGGGGACATTTAAGTTAATGTTACCAACGCTGTACACAACGAATAAACCAGCAGTAGCTTATCATCTGGTAATTTCTGAAGTGCCGAATGAAGGCCAGCCATTAATAAGTGGTCAGCATATCTTGAAACCAGGCTATGTTTGGTTTGCTTATTAGTGTGTTTCACGTGAAACAATATCTTCATTTGTGATGTCGCTTCGTAAAGTGATACACTGAAAATTACTAATACGAAGAACGAAGAGGTATGTGAGATGGCTTTAGATTTTGATCTAGCGCGTACGGCATTGGTCGTAATTGACGTGCAAGATGGCATTATTCGTAACGGGGTCACGACGCCTAATGACGGTGAAACAGTGATTGCACGGAACAATGAATTAGCGGCAGCGTTGAAAAATACGCCCGCCCAAATTGTTCTTGTGCGAGTAAAGAATGATGGTACTGAAGGTATGAATCCAGTGACAGATGCACCACATCAGGTCGCAAAGCCATTACCAGATGCAGCGACACGGTTAGCAATGGATATTGCCGCTGATGAGACGGCGACTAATGTAACGGTCGTAAACAAGCATAATTGGGGCGCATTTTATGGCACAGACTTAGATGTGCAATTGCGTCGACGTGGTATCGATACAGTTATTTTGACGGGAATTGCAACGTCAATCGGGGTGGATACAACAGCCCGTGAGGCGGCACAACATGGTTATAATTTGGTCCTTGTTCCAGAAGCAATGACTGATCGCACAGATCAAGGTCACAACGCATCCGTCGAAGTCATTTTTCCTCGTTTGGGTAAGGTACGTACGATAGCAGAAGTGCTGGCAGCGATTGAAGTTGCTAAGTAGGATTAAAAAATAATTTTTTGAATGCAGTTAAAAGGCGCAATTCTTTCCAAAGTGACAGAATTGCGCCTTATTTTGCGGTGGTTTACTCAGTAAAAACAAGCCATAGTTTTAGAATGATAAATCCTAGTATAAAAAGTACGATATCCATTACGAGAAGTGCGATAAGGAATAGTCCACTAAACTTCAAATCGATTGCATGAAACATAGATAGACCGATTAAAACAATATTGAAGACGATGATATCGAATGTCAGTGATTTTAACTTCAATTTTAAATCCTTTGTATCTTGTACATCAGCAAATAAAGTTTTTGAAATGAAGAAGTCGATTAATGAATAGAACAACGCCGCAATCAATATTGTGAATATTGTTATTTCAGGATTGTCATGTACGGATTTAAAAAAATGCGCAGACACTAGAAATAGCATAAGTAGTAGAACTAAAAATACAAATGATCGCGTAACAACTTCATTGTCTTTCTGGATAATTCTCTCATCAGTAGTTGGTTTCATCTGTATCTTGCCTCCAAAAAAGTGAATTTAAGTCTGTATCTAGTTGTGTTGCTATCGCAATTGCGAGTTTCATAGTAGGGTTATAGGTCCCTTTTTCAATCAGAGCGATTGTTTGGCGCGTTACTCCAATTGCGTTAGCGAGCTCTTTTTGGGTTAATCCCTTTAATGTTCTGTATTTACGTACAGAGTTATTCATGGCCATTCCTCTTCCGTTACGTTTATAACTAACAAGAGTGTAACATATAGTTTGCTTTATGTAATATATATCTGTCATTTTGTCGAGAAATCGGCAATAATCGCCAAGTAGTTAATAAGATATAGTTATAAACAGAAAACCGCGTTGGATAATTTTCCAACGCGGTTTTTGCTATTTTTCATTATTATCAATTTCAGTCTTACGATCCAACTGGCTCAACATAATCCGAGTACCCAAGTTTTGGATACCATCAATCTTCAAATGATCACGAATACCATCGTTCATTTTATCTAGCATCGCTGCTAGCTGTGTCCAATCCTCAGGGTCAAGATAATCCAAATATTCAGGAATGTAAAATAAGCTTTTTTCAGCTTCACGCCGGCCTTTTTCAGTTAATTTAATTAATTGAATGCGACCGTCAGTTGGTGATTTTGTTTTCGTCACAAAATCCTTTTTCACTAGCTTGGTAACAAATTCAGCAGTTGATTGAACACTCATTTCAAGGCGTTCTGCAAGCTCTTTTTGCGAAATATTATCACCTTCGCTTAATGCGACAAGGACTTTGTTTTGGCCACGAAAAACAGGCGAGTGACGTTCCACTTGTTCATCAGCTAAGTGCTGCAATGAAGTAAATTCAAATAATTTTGCCGCCAATTGGTGTTTTTCAATTAAATCAGCCATGATGTTCGCCGTCCTTTATTTTCTGTTATAGCCAGTATAACAGGCTTTCAATGCTTAATAAACGATAAATAGACAGGGTACCTGAACAAAGTTGTTGACAATTTAATCAGGTACCCTTATTATTATTTTCGTCAGGTACCCTGATAATTAATTTTAAAAACAAGAAGGCATTATCATGACTGAAGAATATGCAGTAGAAATTAACGGATTAACGAAGACGTTTGGTCAACAAACGGCGGTTGATCAAGTATCATTCAACATTAAGCGCGGCGAGGTATTTGGCTTATTAGGACCTAACGGGGCCGGCAAGACGACCACGTTGCGTATGATGACGACGTTACTCCAACCAACAAGTGGCGACATTAAAATTTTTGGTCACGACGTGAAAACAGAATCACAAACGGTACGCTCATTATTTGGCTTAACTGGCCAGTATGCATCGGTTGATGAAGATATTTCTGCTCGCGAGAACCTGATGATTTTCTCACGCTTAAATGGATTGTCACGGCAGGAAGCGAAAGTCCGGACGACCGAATTGTTAGAAGAATTTTCACTAGTAAATTCAGCTGATAAAGCAATTTCAAACTTTTCAGGTGGGATGCGTCGACGTTTGGATTTGGCAGTTAGTTTAATTACACGTCCCGCTTTAATTTTCCTAGATGAACCAACGACTGGTTTGGACCCACGTACACGTACGCAGATGTGGGCTACCATTCGACAATTAGTTGCGGCTGGTTCAACCATCGTGTTGACGACGCAATACCTGGAAGAGGCGGACGAGTTGGCTGATCGTATTGCGGTGATTGACCACGGTAAGTTGGTTAGTATCGGGACACCGGCTGAATTGAAGGCACAAGTTGGTGGTGCTAAGTTACGCGTTGAAGTGGTAGACGATGCACAAGCAGAACAAGCGCGTGGTGTGATGGCGAACACTTTACCGGCAACACCGCAAGTAACCCGTAATGTTGTTGAAGTGGCAATTGATGATATTAATACCGTTGCGGGGGTCCTCCAAGCCATTACGGCAGCGGGCGTGACGATGACAAACATGTCAGTTGAACAGCCATCAATGGATGACGTGTTCTTTGCATTGACGGTTGGTAAGAATTAAGAGAAGAGGCAAAAATCATGATGGATGTACAACCACACAAGACGAATGTATTCGCAAATATTGCGACGATGGCATATCGTAACTTATTGAAGACGCTCCACAACCCAGACAAATTTTTGGACGTCATCGTGCAACCGGTGATGTTTATGTTGATGTTTGGTTTCTTGTTTGGTGGGGCGATTGCCGGTAACGTACACGCTTATTTGCCAACGATTGTGCCTGGTATTCTGATGCAGGCGTTGATTTCAGCGGCAGCGGGCTCAGGTACCCAGATTAGCGATGATTTGAATTCAGGTATTTATGACCGCTTGAAGTCATTACCAATTGCACATATCGCACCATTAGCTGGACAACTACTCGCTGATATTTTGCGCTTGTTCATTGCGGCCGTTGCGTCATTAACGACTGGTTTCTTGATGGGGTGGCGACCTGCTGCTGGCTTTGGCTGGGTCATTGTTGTCGTGGTGCTAGATGTCTTCTTAGGGTGGGCGTTGAGCTGGATTTTCGCGCTATACGGCATGTTGGCTAAGAGTTCAACGATGGTGGAAAGTGTGTCATTGATCACGATGTTGTTGTTGACGTTCCTATCAAGTGCATTTGTGCCAGTGAAGACGTTGCCACATGCGATGCAAATTTTGGTAAACATCAATCCCGTGTCATATGTTATTCAAGCTTCACGCATGATGCTTAACCACGGGGCTTGGTCAACGCAAGCCTGGATTGTTTTAGGGGCTGGCGTGTTGGTGGTCGCAATCTTTGCACCGTTAACTGTCTATGTTTACAATCACAAAAACTAATTAAAAACGGCTTCCGCACGATTATCTGTCGGAAGCCGTTTTTGAATATGTATCGTTATTTAAAACGTCAGGTGATTTTATCACATTTTTTCAGAAAGTGACCGGTTAGATCACTTTGATATGTTTTAAGGAAGTTGCGGCGCGATGACGTTGTTTAGCCAATCGGTTAATTCATCAATGCCGGTACCAAGGTGTGAAACAGGATGTTCAAAGCCTTCGTTGATGAAATGCCAGCTAGCCGTTTGGCTGTCGTTACCGTAAGAAACGAAGTGAATCTTGCGGGTGCCATTTACCCAATTACGAATCAAGGCTGGACTAGCTTGCGCGCCTTGATAGAAGGTAAAGCCGTTAGCCTCAGCAAATGCAGTGACGAGTTGCGTGTAGTTATTTTCGTTCATGTTATGCTCCTTTACTTGATGGTTCTAATTATAGAGCGAAACAAAATAAAGACCAGTCTGTTCATTATTTTGTTTCATGCTAAAATCACTTGCCAAAATGATTGATTAAGAAAGGCACCACAATTTCCGACTTTCAGGAAATGTGGTAAAGTCGTATTAAAAGTAAGCGTTTTCAGGAGAAGGTCATGTTAATTAAAGAGTCATTGGAAAACCAAGAAGCAATGAGTAGTGTTGAAAAGCAGTTATCTGACTATTTTTTGAATGATACATCGGAAATAAAAGAATTAACGGCCCGTCAGCTAGCGAATGATCTTTACGTGTCCCCTTCGACGGTGACACGTTTCTGTCAGCGATTGGGATTTTCAGGCTTTCCTGAATTTAAAGAGGCATTGATAACAGAACGCTTGTATCTAGCTCATAATGTGCAAGATATTGATGTTAATCAGCCATTTTTACCGAGCGATAGCATTTGGTCAGTTGCTAATAATATTCGTCAACTGTATACCGAGGTCGTAGCAGATACGCTTTCTTTGCAAGATTACCAACAACTTGAGAGTGCAACGAAAAAGCTAGGTGATGCGCAACATATTTATGTCTATTCTGCCGGGGACCATCGCCACTTGGCAGAGATATTTGCGAATAAGATGTTGCGGATAGGTCGACCAATTACGCAATTATCGCGAACGGATTTAGTAGATTTTTATTTGCAAGAATCGGTAGCGAATGATGTTGTTGTATTGATTTCTTACTCGGGAGAAACACAAGATATCCATCGGTTAATGACGATTATTGATAATCGGAAATTACAGGTGATTGCGCTAACAGCCTATGGGAAAAACACATTGTCTGAGCATGCGGATATCTTGTTGCCAATGAGTACACGTGAGCGCCTAATTCAAAACTTTGGTAATTTTAGTACCGATGTATCTGTTTCGTACCTGCTGGATATTTTGTATGCCAGTTATTTATCGCGGCACGTTGAGGCAAACGAAACGAAAATGCGGATAGAGAAGGAGTACCAACGTTATCGGTTTACGGAAAACCCAATTATCAAGGATCAATCTTAAAGTGGAACGGGCTGCAATTGGTAGGCCCGTTTTTTCATGTGAAAGTGTTATTTTGCGCAATGGTGTTGCATGGCATGTAAGCGTTTTCTTGTTTAAGTGTGCAACGGTCTGACAAGTCGATTTGAAAAGCTATTATTGCGCTTGGTTAGCTAGCTATACTGTTTCTTGCTTAGAAATAGCAAGAAAAGGAGATTAAATACATATGGCTTTTCCAGCAGGTTTCCTCTGGGGTGGTGCAACTTCAGCTGAACAGATTGAAGGTGCTTACGATGTTGATGGTAAAGGGCTTAGCACAGCTGACATGATGACGTTAGCCGAAAATGGCGCGCCTCGTGAGATTACTGATGCAATTGATTCAGCTAAGTTTTATCCGACACACGATGCGATTAAACACTATGAACATTATGCAGAAGATATTGCCCTGTTTGCTGAACTAGGTTTTAAAGTCTACCGGTTTTCAATGGCTTGGACACGTGTCTTTCCGAATGGGGATGATGCCAAACCAAATCAGAAAGGATTGGACTTTTACGATAAAATTGTGGACTTGTGTTTGTCGTATGGTATTGAACCGTTGGTTACGATTCAACATTTTGATACCCCGATGGGGTTAGAAAAATATGGATTTTGGCAAGGGCGTGAAGTGGTTGATTTGTTTGTCCGTTATGCGGAGACGTTATTGCGTCATTTCGATGGGCGTGTGCGGTACTGGCTAACGTTTAACGAAATTAATAATATGTCGACGATGCCTTGGAACGCTGGTGGTATTAGCTTAGATGCCAGTGAGAACGATAAGATGCAAGCGGCATATCATCAATTTTTGGCGAGCGCGAAAGTTGTTAAGTTAGCGCATGAATTAAATGCCGAGAATAAAGTCGGCATGATGTATAACGGGCATTTTTCATACCCTAATAGTCCTGATCCGGCAGACGTACAAGGAACTGAAGATTTTCAAAAACTCATGATGTTTTATGCGGATGTCCAGGTTCGTGGTAAATACCCAAATTACAAGTTAAAAGAATTTGAACGTAAGCATATTGTGCTGCCAGAACACCCCGGTGATAAAGCCATTTTGGCGGCGGGAACCGTAGATTTTGTGTCGTTTAGCTATTACTTGACCCACGTGACTGGTCAGAAGACACAGGGAATCTTAAAGGGGTTGAATGGGTTAGAGACCGGTTATACCAATCCGTATTTGAAAAAGTCAGACTGGGGTTGGGGCATCAATCCACAGGGGTTGCGTTTCGCCTTGAATACATTGTATTACCGCTATGAGAAGCCGGTTATGATTGTTGAAAATGGATTAGGTGCTTATGACGAAAAGGATGCCAATGGGCAGATTCATGACGATTATCGCATCGATTATCTCAAACAACATTTGCTTGAAGTCGAAAAGGCAATCGAATTGGATGGCGTTGATGTGATGGGATATACCGCTTGGGGGCCAATTGATTTGATTGCGGCAAGTAGTGGTTCGATGGACAAGCGTTATGGATTCATCTATGTTGACGTGGATAATCACGGTAACGGCACTTATCAGCGTGAAAAGAAGGATTCTTTTGCTTGGTATCAACGCGTTATTGCAACGAACGGCCGTAGTTTGACGGAAGAATGAGGCATTTATGCTGAATGTTTTGTATGTTATTGCGACATTTATTGCAACAATCATTGGGGCATTGGCCGGGATTGGTGGGGGCATTGTATTAAAAGCAATGACAGATTTGTTCTCGCCAGATTCGGTACAAGTCATTGGCTTTTATACAACCGTTGTCGTATTTACGATGTGTTTAGTATCGATTGCAAAGCAAGTTAAATCGGGCTTTAAGTATGACTTGCCAATGTTGCTTGAAATCTCAGTGGGATCATTAGTCGGTGGCTATATAGGGAATAGCTTGTTGACGGTATTACTACGCTATTTTCCTGAAAATAAAGTGCAGTTAACCCAGTCGATTATATTATTTCTAACGTTAATCTTTTTGATTATCTATACGCGGGCGATGCCGCAACGGCAGCATGTAAAAAAGCCACACTGGCTCGCATCGTTTGGCTTGGGGTTGTTTTTAGGTGCAATATCAATCTTTTTGGCCATCGGTGGAGGTCCGTTGAACGTCTCGTTATTGGTAATTTGTTTTGGTTTTACACTGCGCGACGCAGCAATTTATTCGATTGCAAGTATCTTTTTCTCACAGATTTCAAAAATATACACCATTGTGATTGCGAATGATTATAGTCGGTATGACTTAGGCCTGGTTCCATGGCTTGCGATTGTGGCGATTATCGGTGGTTATATTGGTACAACGTTGAGTCAACGACTTTCTAGTAAAATGTTGGCCATTTTATATAACGTTTTCATGATTATGTTGGCCGTGCTGACGTTGGTTAGTGTTGGTCGACATATGTAGAATAGGGATTAATTTGGGGAGTGATGATTATATGAATAAACATAGTTTTTGGTTTAAGGTAGCGTTGCTATCAATTGCAACGCTAACGAATGCGGCAGCGGCCGTCCAGGTAACCGTGCCACTGATTCATCAAACTTTGGCTGGTCATTCGCAAACGGACATTGAATTATTGATGTCTGTGTCGAGTTTAGGTATTTTGATATTTGTTTTGTTGTCACCGCTTGTAACAAGATTAATGGGAAACAAGCGCACCGTTGTTCTAGGGTTATTGGTTTCGGTAATTGCAGGTATTACACCGATGTTTACCGAGAATTATACGATTATGCTAGCTAGTCGGTTCCTATTTGGTGCCGGTGTCGGATTATTTAATTCGTTATCGTTCTCATTGATTTCGATGTATTACACGGGTCATGAGCGTGACGCTTTGATTGGTTATCGAGATGCGGCGGCTGCGATGGTGACAACTTTGCTGACGTGGGTCGTGGGATTCCTAATGGGCGGTGGTTGGCACGCCGCGTTTGGTGTGTACGCGCTTGGGGCAATTCCATTGGTCTTGTTTGGTTTGTTAGTACCCGATAATACGCCAGTGGTTGAGGAAGAACATGTTACTGCGAGTGGTCATGTCCGCGTAAATGGAGCGATGATTTTTTCAGCGGTATTTGCATTCTTTTGGTTTACGGCATATTTTGGCATCACGGTTAAAATGGCGCCGGTATTTGCCGAACGCGGTTACGGAACAGCCGCTGATGCCAGTTTTGTCACGGGACTTGTGACGGCATTCCAATTTTTGTCATCATTGTTGTTTGGACAGATTAAGCGTTTGTTAGGGCGCTACTCGATTGCGATTGGCGCAACATTGGCGATGACGATGGTGTTCATCTTGATACAGAGTCAGTCGCTCATCTTGTCAGCGGTAGCCGTTGCGGGTTACGGATTTGCGTTTGGTATGGTTATGCCAGGAATCTTTAGTAATTTAGCAGCTGAGACAAATGCGGTCTCACAGACATTAGGATCAACAATGATGTTGGTGGGAATCAATGTTGGTGTGTCGGCAAGTCCATATGTGCTTAAGACACTGAACGGTTGGTTTAATCAAACAAGTGAAATTGCTAATTACGTGATTATTAGCTTTATGTTATTGTTATTAGCCATTGTGGCCTTTATGAAGGCCGCAATTCGCCCTGGGCGTCATGCCAATAAATTGGGTGAGACAGCTCATGAATGAAAGGGATAAAAATGGAAAATCATTATTTGGCCATCGATGTTGGTGGTACCAAAGTTAAATATGGTTTAGTTAATCATAGTGGAGAATTGGTTGAACGTGGTAATCAGCCAACAAATCGTCGAGATCTAAAGACTTTTGTTGCGCAATTGCAGGCGATTATTGCATTGTATCATGACGATATTCGGGGTGTTGGCATTAGCTTGCCGGTGCGTGTTAATCATGACACGGGTACTATTCATGCCGGGGTGATGTGGTCGTTTTTAGACGGCGTCGACCTAAAGACGGCGTTGCAATTAGATTTGCCGTTAGCTATTGAAAATGATGGGAAAGCCGCTGCACTTGCTGAACTTTGGGTGGGTGAGTTAAAAGGGGTCGCGAATGGTTTAGCGCTGGTCCTTGGCACGGGTGTTGGCGGTGGTTTTGTAATTGACGGTCAGTTACACTATGGTGCTCATTATGAAGCTGGTGAATTATCATTTATTTACCATAAAATTACGACGGATCGTGAATCACGGTTTGGTTTTACAGGGTCGGCGGTTGAGATGATTAAGGAAATCGCGACCGAATTGGAGTTGCCGGATGTCCACGATGGAGAAAAAGTATTTGAGTTCATCAATGCTGGTTATCCGCAAGCTAAGCGTATTTTTAATCAATACGCACGAACAATCGCGCTACAGATTCAAAATTTGCAAGCAACGGTTGATATTGAACGGGTCGTAATCGGTGGTGGTATTTCAGCCCAACCGATTGTGACGGCAACCATTCGTGAAGCGTACGAGGCATTTTATCAAGGGAATCCATATATCAATCGCATGATTAGTCATGTCGATATCGTGCCCGGTAAATTTGGTAATGATGCTAATCTGTATGGTGCGATTTATCGTTTGTTACTTGAGCTAAATCAGGAGGCTTAAGCTTATCGGTGTTAAACGGTGCGAACCCGTTTAACATCATTGCGGGCAACCGCAAATGAGAAGGTAGTACGTACGACTTAATACTTCACAATCTCAACAATCTCAAAAACGCAGATACTATCTTCTCAGCTTTCATAGTATGAAACACGCCATGTTTGTGGCGTGTTTTTGTTAGGAATTTAGTCAGTGCCTATTGTGATAACAATCGGCACATAAAACCACCTGCCATGTGGGTGAGTACAATTGCTTCTAGCCAAAAATACCCTCGTTTCGGTATTATGGAGTTGTTCAGGCTCACATAATACCAAAGCGGGGGCTTTTATTTAGATTTTAAAAGATATTATCGAATGCGTTTATGGTCAGCATTGCTTAGTTAAGCAACTTAACGCCGCTGAATGCAGTCGTTCGAGCGATTCGACTATCGCCAACCATGAAGACCATGTAAGATGTTATACCATCGTTTTTCATGATTGAGTGTGCATTATCTAACATTACTTTTAATTGGGTATCATTTTGGAGTAAAACATCTGGATTTAGTTGAACATATACAACACTATCTTCAATATCGTAAGAACTAATCAATTCCATACCAGCTGCCTGATTTACTTCATTTTGGGCAAATGTAAGTTGTTCATTTAGCTCGGCATTTTTATCATATTTCTTAGTTTTATCTTGAGAAATAGATATGATTTTAGGGAGGATACCTGATCCCTCTTCGACCACCATGTTCACGGTCATTCCTTTTTTAAATTTTTCGATTTTGGATTTTGAGGCTGCCTCGAAAGACATATTTGAGCCATCGGTAGTTTCCAGATATAGAAATTCTGTGGTGACATCATTAGCTACTACGCCTGTTAATTTATATTTTTGACCGTCAACTAATTGACTGTTAATATACGCATTCTCCATGTCATCAGGAGAAATTTCTATAGGCGTTTTCTTAGAATCTACGTCTGATGAACTTGTTTCTGACGAAGCCATTTCAGATTGTGATTGGCTCTGTTCAGATGATTTTGAAGCTGCAGAAGCAGAAGATGAAATGGCGTCTGAATCACGAACTAACTTAACATTTACCGTGTAGTCTTTATTAAAACTTAGCTTGGTGCCAGCTTTAATTGATTGTGAGACAATTTTATATTGATCTAAATTTGTTTTATTCAAGGGGAAAGACGTTCCAGTATTCTTTAAGGTTAAGGAGATAGAACGAGTGTAGTCTTTATTATCGATAGTGTAAGATAGGTTGTTATCACCAATCCATGTGATAGCGCCATTGTCTCCAATGTTATCTCCGACAAAATTAGGCATTTTGCCATATTCTACTTTCGAAGATGACGAAGTGGATTCGCTCGTCGAGTCAGAACTTTGACTTTGGCTACTGATAATCATAAAAGGCAGTAACCCAAATAAAAATATCACACCTATAATTCCGATACCTAAGCCGACAATTTTGTTTTTTTCCATGAAAGCTAACCTCATTTTCAAACTAACTCTATTTTCAAATGACATGATAATACTTGAATGAATGGTGTTTCAACTTATTAGTTTTGAATTGATTTGTTAGGTGTAATAATTTTTTTATATAACAAATAAATTAAAATGATAAAGATATATGTTCCATTGTTAGAAGCATATTTATGTATAAATAATCGAATGGAAAAATTTTCTCACCTTGTTATTTAGTACATTCTGACGAAAAGGCCATCGCACTGCGCGGTGGCCTTTTCACGATTAATAACGTCTTTTACGAGTCAGGTTAATTCCCACAATACCGAGAATCATAACGAGCAAACCCAACAATTGGATATGTGTCGGTAACGCATGATTTAAAAATAGAACGCCCAGCAATACCGTGAAAATCACCTCAAATGATTGGGTGGCTTCAACAGTTGCCAACACTTCCATGTTCCGAGCGGCCATCGCGGTTGCTTGGAAGAAAAGTACCGTTGCAATAACGCCAGAAGACAGAGCAACTGTGAACGTGCTTAAGAGCGTTGTATGGTTTGGCAATCCTGATCTCAAATAACCAATGATTGCCAACAAAATGAAAGTTGGGTATGTCGCAATCAACATCCCAAAAACTTTTTCTAACCCGTTGAAATCGGGGTAACGAACGCCGATTTGGCGGTTCCCCAGTGGATAACAAATGGCTGCGATTAGAATTGCGATGACGGCAAACCAAAATTTATGATTAAAACCAGCAAATCCGGTTGTTTGAATCGTGGTCATGGCAATTCCGATGATGATAATGACCATCCACTTCAATTTATTTCGCGGTATCTGCAAACGATGTGATACACCAGAACTATCAGTGACCTTCATTAATGGCGTTGTGAGCACACCGAAGATGATAGTGAGTTGCCATAAGCTAGACACTAGCCAACCGGGGAGAAATTGTGCAGCCCAGGTGAGCGGAACGTAAAACAAAACGAAACACACGTTGCTCCAGAGTAACCAATAGAACGGCGCGTCTTTGATGGCTAGCCACACTTTGTGGAAATTTGCCTTCACCTGAGGGACATAAGCTAACATGGCGATCATCGGTAACATCCATAGGTAACGGAGGGTAGACACCCAGACCCAGTCGCCAGCCGCATGCAAATTGATTTCATTTAAGAGAAAGGTCAACGAGAAAAATAAAGCGGCAAGAATACCGAGTAAAACAGACTTTATGGCCATACATGCTCCTAGCGATTATAAATCATGAGACTGACAAAACTAGTGTCGGTCGTAGTGTCATTCCGATATTCATGCGCAAATGCTCCGTTAAACTTGGCCATGGTACCAGCCGGAATTTGAAATGTTTGCCCATTGACCTGCATTGTTAAGGTGCCGGTTTTTACAATTAATACCTCTACCGTCCCTGGTACGTGGGCGGCAGATTGCCGCGCTGACTGGCTAGTCAGTGACAAATCAAAGACTTCAAAGTTATTCGACGCAATCGAGTTAAAGACCGATTGGACCACGACACCTGCATCTTCGCTAGCAATATTGTGGAAATCCGCAGGTCTAGCTAGTTCAAAGTCGACAGGATCGGTCGCAAAAAAGTAGTTAATGGGCACAGCTAGACCACTAGAAATCTTCCAGAGTGTATCGATGGAAGGCGAAGTAGTGTGGCGCTCTATGTTATTCAGAGAAGCAGTGCTGACACCTGTTAGTGTGCTGACTTCTTGCAGGGTTAATTGGCGTTGTTGGCGCAACGTCAGTAGTCGGGTACCGACAATTTCAGTTATCATAACGGTGCTCTTTTCTATATTATTATGTATTTTATTTACAATACTAAATAAACGTATCATAAAAGTAAGCATGCTCAGTGATGTGATTTTTGATTTGGGGATAAAGTTTTGAATAGATACAAAAAACCACCTTGGAATTTGTTTATTCCATGGCGGTTTTTTCGTTTAGATATTAAATATTACTCCCACTCAACAGTTGCAGGTGGCTTGGCCGTGATATCGTACACGACGCGGTTAATGTGGTCGACTTCATTGACGATGCGACGAGAAATCTCTTCCAAGATATCCCATGGCAACTTAGCGAAGTCAGCCGTCATCCCATCAACAGACGTGATAGCACGAATGGCAATCGTATAGTCGTACGTACGGCCATCACCCATGACACCGACTGAACGGACCCCCGTCAAGACAGTGAAGTATTGCCAAACTTCGCTATCCAAACCATGCTTAGCGATTTCTTCACGCAAGATTGCATCAGATTCGCGCACAATTTCGAGCTTTGCTTCAGTAATGTCACCCAAAACACGAATCCCCAAGCCAGGACCAGGGAAAGGTTGGCGCCAAACAAGTTCGTGTGGCATACCCAACTTCTCACCCAACGCACGAACTTCATCCTTGAAGAGTGTGTTAAGGGGCTCAATCAATTGGAATTGCATGTCTTCTGGCAAACCGCCGACGTTGTGGTGTGACTTGATCGTTTGCGCGGTATCAGTTCCTGATTCAATCACGTCAGTGTACAACGTGCCTTGTGCCAAGAAGTCGATGCCATCAAGCTTAGCGGCTTCTTCGTCAAAGACGCGAATAAATTCGTTTCCGATGATCTTACGCTTTTGCTCAGGATCAGTAACCCCGGCCAACTTCGTCAAGAAACGTTCTTGTGCATCAACTTTAATGATGTTCAGGCCGAACTTACCGCCCAAAGCAGCCATCACTTCATCTGCTTCGTTTTTACGTAGCAAACCGTGATCAACGAAAATTGATGTCAATTGATCACCAATAGCACGTTGTAACAAAACACCCACAACTGATGAATCAACCCCACCAGAAAGACCCAGCAAGACCTTCTTGTCACCAACGGTTTCACGAATCTTCGTGATTTGCTCGTCGATGAAATCATCCATTGACCAATTGCGTTCTGCACGAACTGCCTTGTCAACGAAGTTTTCCAAAATTTGCATGCCGTATTCAGTATGTTGCACTTCAGCGTGGAATTGCACCCCGTAGAAGTTGTGGTAAGTATCTTCCATGGCTGCGATTGGCGTGTTGTCAGATGTGGCAACGGCCTTAAAGCCATCAGGAACTTGCTCAACGTAATCACCGTGTGACATCAAAACAGTTTGCGTTTCTGGTGTGCCGCCGAACAAAACGGTGTTGTCAGCCGTCACGTCCATTTCAGTTTCACCGTATTCTGATGAATCATTCGCTGGCGCCACTTTTCCGCCAGGCAATACATGTGCCATCAATTGCATACCGTAGCAAACGCCAAGGATTGGAATGTCCAAATTGAACACTTCTGGATCAATCGTGAACGCACCGTCTTCATAGACCGAGTTAGGCCCACCTGAAAAGATGAGTCCCTTTGGATTAAGTGCCTTAATTTCAGCGGCCGTCATTGTGTGTGGCTTTAATTCAGAATAAACACCCAATTCGCGAATGCGTCGTGAAATGAGTTGGTTATATTGTGAACCGAAGTCCAACACCAAAATGCTATCGTGCGTTTCTGTGTTTGCCATGATATCCCCCATAAAATTGTTGTTTCTAATTATACGTACTTCACGACAATAATCAATGGTGGGTTTTAAAAATGTTCGTAATTTGTTCGCATATTACATTTCTCTCATAAATATAGTTACTAAAAATAAGACATTTACGAAAAATACTTATTTTGGGGCCTTAAATACAGTTGTTATTAGGTTAATCGTTTTTAATAATTCGAAAACCATGAAAAATGTAATGAACTGACCCCTTGCATTATCTTAAATAGAACCTTATAGTAGTAAAAATTACATTTTTATTTGGACTCTGAGCTGGTAATTTTCAAGGCAAAAAGAGTGGTCGGGTCGAGGGATTTTATACTTTGGAGGTATTAGGAAAAATGGTTTCACGTCGGACATTGATTATTGGTGGTGTAGCAGTTGTTGTCGTTGCAGGGATTGCGTATGCCGCAACGTCAGGTAGCAAGGGCGGATCAAGCGATAAATTCACCGCTGCGGTTGTTTCAGACACAAACGGTGTAAATGACAAGGGCTTCAACCAAAGCGCTTGGGAAGGCTTGGAGAAGTGGGGTAAGGCTAACAACTTGTCTAAGGGACAAAATGGTTACAACTACTTCCAACCTAAGACGGTCGCCGATTACGATACGCAATTGACGCAAGCTGCTACTGCTAAGTACAATGTCGTTTCAGCTATCGGAAACACGTTTAAGGATTCAGTCCAAACCGTTTCTAAGAAGTATCCTGACACGAAGTTTGTGTTGGTTGATGAAATTGCGGATAAGAAGTACAAGAACGTTGCATCAGTCATGTTCCACTCAGAGCAATCATCATACTTGGTTGGTATCGCCGCTGCGACAAAGGCCAAGGAAATCGGTGACGATACGGTTGGTTTCGTTGGTGGTATGAAGAACCAAGTGATCGAATCATTCTTGGCTGGTTACCAAGCCGGTGTGAAGTCAGTTGATCCTAATATGAAGGTCGATGCAACGTATGCAGGTACGTTCTCAGACCCAGCCAAGGGACAAACAATTGCTAAGGCCAAGATGGCGCAAGGTGAGCACATTATTTTCCAAGCCGCTGGTGGTGTTGGAAATGGTGTCTTCCAAGCTGCGAAGGACCAAGACGCAACGTTGGCTGCGGATTCAAAGGATAAGGTTTGGGTCATCGGTGTCGATATGGACCAAACAAACATGGGTGACTACAAGTCAAAGGATGGCAAGTCAGCTAACTTGACGTTGACATCATCATTGACGGGTGTTGGTCGTGGTGTGCAATTGATCACGGAATCAGCGCAAAAGGATAAGTTCCCTGGTGGCAAGACTGTTTACTACGGCTTGAAGGAAGGCGGAGTCGGTGTTGTCACGAAGAACTTGAATGCAGACGAGAAGAAGGCTGTTGAGACTGCAAAGGAAAAGATTATTTCTGGCGATATCAAGGTGCCAGCAACGCCTGAAAACTAATTAATGACAATTTAAAAATCAAAATCCGCGGAGATGACTGTCTCCGCGGATTTTTTTGTTAAAAACAGATGTTTAATTCATTTATGCACAGGGTTAGTTTTCTGAAATATACAAAAATGGCGGATGGATTGAAAAAATATGTAAATAATTGAATAGAAGCATCCGATTGACAAATATGAATATTTTAGGATTTTCAAAATATTGATTTAGTATTCCGATTAACAATAATACCACCGATTAAATGCGTCTTTTATCATGATTTATTGAATTTATTTAGAATAAAAATACAATTAATCTTGCTATTTTTGAATAAATAGTTACAATTGACGAATAGTCAAATATTCAAAAAGGGGAATAAATATGCAAGAAAAGTTGGTTTTAGCTTATTCAGGCGGTTTAGATACTTCGGTGGCCATTCCTTGGCTTAAGGAGAAGGGGTATGCCGTAACGGCGGTTGTGCTAGATGTTGGTCAACATGGTAAAGACTTGGATTTCATCAAAGCCAAGGCCTTACAAGTAGGTGCCGAAGCGTCAATTCTGTTGGATGCCAAAGAAGAATTTGCGACAGATTATGTGGCACCAGTTATTCAAGGAAATTTGTTATATGAAGGTGAATATCCATTAGTTTCGGCATTGTCACGGCCGTTGATCATTAAGAAGTTAGTCGAAATCGCGCATCAGATTGGTGCGACAACAATTGCGCATGGATCGACAGGTCACGGTAATGATCAAGTTCGTTTTGAGGCTGCGATTCACGCCTTTGACCCTAATTTGAAAATTGAGGCACCAATTCGAGATTTTCAATGGTCACGTGAAGAAGAGATTGCCTATGCAGATGCGCATCATGTACCCATTCCAGTAGGTGAGGAGTCACCATACTCAATTGATGAAAATATTTGGGGGCGTGCAATTGAAGCGGGAATTCTAGAAAATCCATGGCATGAAGCGCCTGAGGAAGCATATGAGTTGACTACAGCAATTGCAGATACACCGGACGTTGCTGATTTTGTCACGATTAGTTTCGAAGCCGGTTTGCCAGTTGCCTTGGATGGTGAAGCAATGTCGCTAACAACAATCCTTGAAAAGTTAAATGTGTTGGCTGGCGCGCACGGGATTGGCCGTGTTGATCATATTGAGAATCGATTAGTCGGTATTAAGTCACGTGAAATTTATGAGGTGCCAGCCGCCACTGTTTTGATGACGGCCCACAAGGATTTGGAAGACTTGACGTTGGAGCGAGATGTTGCACATTTTAAGCCAATTGTGGCCGAACACTTAGCGAACTTAGTCTACGATGCCAAGTGGGTGTCGCCTTTGTTTGATGCGCTGCAAGCGTTTATCAAGGTAACGCAGCAAGTTGTAAACGGTGACGTGAAGATGAAGTTATTCAAGGGTTCTGCAATTGCTGTGGCGCGTCAGTCAGCTAAAAATTCACTCTATGATGAAAATTTGGCGACGTATACGGCCAGTTCATCATTCGATCAAGCCGCAGCAGTTGGATTTATCAAACTGTGGACTCTAGGCAATACCGTGTTTGAACAGGTTAATCATGTTCATTCTGAACAGGGTGAGCAGCATGACTGATAAATTATGGGGCGGTCGATTTACGGAAACTGGATCCGACCGGGTACAAGCGTATGGTGCTTCAATTGCAGCAGATCAATACATGATTGCTGAGGATATTCAAGCATCGATTGCGCACGCACAAATGTTGGGACAACAGGCAATCATTACAGCGGCAGAAGCTGCCCAAATCGTGGCCGGGTTACAAGCGGTGCGTGCCGACTTTGAGTCAGGTGTGGCAACGCTACAAATTGCGCAGGAAGATGTGCATATGAATGTTGAAGTGTTGTTAACTGAAAAAATTGGGCCCGTTGCGGGAAAGCTGCATACGGCGAGATCACGAAATGATCAGGTAGCGACTGATTTTCATCTCTGGGTTGCCAATCGACTACCTAATATCATCGAAGCGATTAAGCAGTTTCAAAAGACATTATTGCAAGTGGCCACGGATAACCAAGCGACGCTCATGCCGGGATACACGCACTTGCAACATGCGCAGCCGGTGACGTTTGGCTTCCACTTATTAGCTTATGTTGGGATGCTGACACGTGATGTTGAGCGGTTTGAGTTCAATATGCAGCACACCAAAGTATCACCATTGGGCGCCGCTGCTTTAGCAGGTACAACGTTTGCAATCGATCGAACGATGACGGCTGACCTACTGGGATTTGATGATGTTTACCACAATGCGATGGATGCGGTCAGTGATCGTGATTTTGCAATTGAATTTTTGCAGTCAGCCGCCATTTTGATGATGCACCTATCCCGATTAAGCGAAGAATTGATTTTATGGTCGAGTTACGAATTTGGATTTGTCACGTTAAGTGATGCCTATGCGACTGGTTCCTCAATTATGCCGCAGAAGAAAAATGCTGATTTTGCAGAATTGACACGTGGAAAGACAGGCCGTGTTTATGGAGATTTAATGGGGCTGATGACGGTCATGAAGGGCTTGCCATTAGCCTATAACAAAGATATGCAAGAAGATAAGCAGGGCGTATTTGAAACCTATACCACGATAATGGATGCGTTATTTGTCTTTGACGGTATGTTTGCAACCCTTCAGGTTAATCGTGATGTGATGTCAGAGAGCACACATAATGATTTTTCGAATGCAACCGAATTAGCCGACTATCTGGCTAATAAAGGATTAGCATTTCGTGAAGCACACGCTATCGTTGGCCAATTGGTGCTACAAGGTATTCAAACACAGGTTAACTTACAGGATATGCCATTGGCTGAGTTGCAAAAAGCAAGTGAGTTGATTACAGATGATGTGTACCAAATCTTGCAACCGATGACGGCCGTTGAACGTCGGACATCGTTTGGTGGGACAGCCGTTACGGAGGTTAGTAAGCAAATTAAATTTTATCAAGAGCAATTAGGGGAATGAGCAATGAAGGTAGCAATTGTTGGGGTGACAGGATACAGCGGGACTGTTTTATGGCAGTTACTTAGTCAGCATCCGAATGTCACTGAAATTAATATTTATACAACACAAGCCGATTTGGAAGCCGTGGCGCAACAATTTGACTGGCAGACTAAACAAACAGTCCGGGTGTTGCCGTTTGATGCGGGGCAAATTATGGCAGATAACGAGGTCGCCTTTTTTGCGACACCCGCAGGCGTTACGGGTGAACTGGCAGAAACATTTATAGAAAATCATTTCCCGATTATTGATTTGTCAGGGGATTTGCGACTTCAAGATCCAAAGGCGTATCAAAAATGGTATCACCGAGCTACTGAAGTTTCACGTGAAACATTATCTCATGCAACGTATGGGTTAACTGAATTTACGGCAACAACAACAGATTATATTGCAAACCCTGGTTGTTATGCCACGGCAACTTTAATGGGGTTAGCGCCACTGGTACAAGAGCGCCTGATTGATTTGGATTCGGTTATTGTCGATGCCAAGTCTGGTGTGACGGGATCAGGCAAAAAATTGAGTCAAGCAACGCACTATGTTGATGTGGATGAGAATTTTTCGCTATATAAGCTTAATCAACACCAGCATATACCGGAAATTATGCAGCAACTTAAGCAATGGGCCCCGGATATGGGCCCTATCCAATTTACAACGGGGCTTTTGCCAGTCAAGCGAGGGTTGATGGCAACCATATATGCGAAGGTTACAGCTGATAGTGCGGATGTAAATGAAATTATCGCGGCCGCATTTCAAGCAACTTATATGGACAAACCATTTGTAAAAATCTTGGCCAATGACATGCCGGATTTACGGCTCGTTGTGGGAAGTAATATGACCGCCATCGGCTGGTCATACAATCCGGTCACACATATCGTGACAATTGTGAGCGTTATCGACAATTTGATGAAAGGGGCCGCTGGGCAAGCGGTTCAAAATTTTAATCAATACTTTGGCTTTGATGAAACGGCTGGGTTGGCTCAATTACCACTCATGATTTAGGAGGCAGTTATGACATTTAGTTGGCCTAAAAATTTTTATAGTGATGGGATTCATGGTCAGTTACGGCGTAATCCCACCAAACCAGACCTTGGCTGGCTAGTTTCGACAAAGCCGGCTCAGGTAGCAGGGGTATTTACGCGAAATACATTTCCAGCAGCCCCGGTGCAAATCGATCAACAAGTCCTTCGAAGTAATCAACCGGTCCATGCGATTTTTGTTAATTCTGCGAACGCGAATGCTTTTACGGGAGCGACCGGTTTGGCAAATGCGTATGAAACGCAAAAGCTAGTGGCGAATAAATTACACAAAACACCGGCAGAGGTATTGGTTGTGTCAACGGGGATTATTGGTGAGCAGTTGCCAATGGAGAAAATCCGTCGGGGCATTGAACGGCTACAAGCAAGTACGCCTTTGAATCTCGCGAAGGCGATGTTAACGACCGATACCACAACAAAAACGGCGCAAGTTACGCAAGCGGACTATCAAATTAGTGGTGTGGCGAAAGGCTCAGGTATGATTCATCCGAACATGGGGACGATGCTTGGGTTTATCGCGACGGATGTCACGATTAAGCAAGGCTTGCTACAGCAATTGTTACGTGAATTAGTGGATGTCACTTTTAATCAAATTACCATTGATGGCGATACGTCAACGAATGACACAGTACTAGTGTTGGCCAATGGCGATGATTGGCAGGCCGAAATTAAAGCTGGCACGGCTAAATATGAGGCGTTTAAAGCGGACTTGCATCAGGTACTCAAGACATTAGCCATCGCAATTGCCAGTGATGGTGAAGGTGCGACACGGTTAATTGATGTCCGCGTCATTGGTGCACGTCATTCAGCAAGTGCCCAACGAGTTGCCAAAAGTATTGTGGGTTCTAATTTGGTGAAAACGGCAGTGTTTGGTGCGGATCCAAATTGGGGGCGCATTATTGATGCCATTGGCAATGTTGGTGAAGTGTTCGAGGCTGACCAATTGTCAATTGCGATTAATCAAGTGCCGATTATCGTTGCGGGTCATGCGGTTGCTAATGAAGTCGCAGCAACGCAAGCAATGCAACAGGACACCATTGTGATCACAGTAGATTTAGGTCTCGGAACAGAACAAGGTCAGGCGTGGGGAAGTGATTTGACCTATGAGTATGTGCATATTAATGCAGCTTATCACACATAAAATATGAAGGTAGTTAAAATTGGCGGCAACGCCTTAAAAAATATAGATATCAACGTGTTAAAGCAGTTGCAAACGTGGTTGGCAGAGGATGAAACAGTTGTCTTGGTGCATGGTGCCGGTCCGATGGTTGATGACGCATTGGCGCACGCAAAATTACCAGTTAAAAAAGTAGCCGGCTTACGCTACACCGATGAGGCAACATTAAAGGTCATGGTGAACGTTGTGCAAACACAGGTTTGGCCAATGCTACACCATGTCTTGGGACAAGCGCATTTAAGCCCAACTCGGTTAACCGATGGTGTTGTTGCAAAGATAAAGGACGCCGGAAAATTTGGGGCAGTTGGTGAAATCGACAGCATTACGACGACACTAATGGCGGGTCAGTTATATGTGATTGGACCACTGGTATCATCGGCTCAAGGCGAGTTACTGAATGTGAATGCCGACGAAATTGCATTAGCGTTTGCACGCCATTTCAAGGCGGACACGTTGTATTTTCTGACGGATGTGGCTGGCGTACTTGATCAAAATCAGCAAGTTATGTCCAAACTTTCACCTAAAGTGGCAGCGACATTAATGTCACAAGAAGTGGTGACTGGGGGAATGTTTATTAAATTACAGGCCGCATTTATGGCGATGCAGTTAGGGGTGCAAAAGATTCAAATGGGCCGTGATTTTCAAGTGGGTACAAAATTAGTATTGGGGGACCAAGAATGAGTCATTTATTTGAAACCTATGCCCGTTCAGATATTGAACTGGTTGATGGGCATGATGCTTATGTCGTTGATGAGCTAGGGAATGAGTATTTAGATTTTGGGGCCGGCATCGGTGTAATGAATCTTGGTTATCATCCAAGGACAGTGCAAGCAGCAGTTGAAAAGCAAATTAAAGGCATTTGGCATACGTCAAATTTGTATAAAAGTACCTTACAAGAACGGGTCGCGGGGTTGTTAACACAAGGAACAGATCAGCTAGTGTTTTTTGCTAATTCAGGGGCCGAGGCAAACGAAGCCGCTTTAAAATTGGCACGTCGTTATACGGGCAAACATAAAATTATGAATTTCGCGCAAGCATTTCACGGCCGAACGTACGGGGCCTTGTCATTGACACCGGTCACGGCCTATCAAGCTGGGTATGGGGTTGATCAGGATGTGGTCACAGTGCCGTTTAATCAACAAGCGGCGATTGACCAACTAGACGATACCTTTGCAGCCGTTATTTTGGAGGTTGTGCAAGGTGAAGGGGGCATTCACGTGGCTGACCGTTCGTGGTTACAGCGTTTGGTTAACAAGGCGCAGCACTTAGGCGTACTGGTTATTGTGGATGAAGTGCAGTCTGGTATGGGCCGCACGGGGTCACTATATGCCTACGAACAGTTTGATATCGTGCCTGATATTGTCACGGTGGCCAAAGCTTTGGCCAATGGATTACCTGTAGGGGCAATGATTGGTCAAGCAAAATTAGGCACAGCCTTTCAACCAGGGTCACACGGGACAACCTTTGGCGGTAATCCAGTTGTTATGGCGAGTGCGTATGCGGTTCTTCAGTCATTAACGCCTGAATTTTTAGCAGACGTGCAACAAAAGGGGCTGGCTATCATGCATGATTTGGTACAAGGTAGCCAGAATTTGCAACAGGTGAAAGCGGTACGCGGGTTAGGCTTGATGATCGGCATTGAGTTAACAACAGATGTACAACCGGTACTGATGAAATTACGTGAACGAGGTATTTTGGCTTTATCTGCGCAAGGAAATACATTGCGATTACTGCCGGTGCTAACCATGGATGAGCAAGAGATGCATGCGGGTGTCATGACAATTCTGACAACGATTGGAGAGGCTTAAATGCAAAATATATTTTACGGGCGGTCATATTTAGCAGAAAAGAATTTTTCAGGGGAAGAACTCTATACGTTAATTAAATTAGCGGAACATTTAAAGTTTTTAAAGCAACAGCGTGTCCCCCACGAATACCTAAAGGGCCGTAATATTGCACTATTGTTTGAGAAAACCTCAACACGGACACGGTCATCATTTACGGTTGCAGCAACTGACTTAGGGGCTCATGCAGAATTTCTGGGTGCGAAAGATATTCAATTTGGTAAGAAAGAATCCTTGTCAGATACAGCCCGTGTATTGGGATCGATGTATGACGCGATTGAATATCGGGGGTATTCACAACCGGTTGTTGAAACGTTGGCTGCTGAAAGTCATGTGCCGGTTTGGAACGGGTTGACTGATGACTGGCATCCGACACAGATGTTAGCTGATTTTATGACCATGGATGAAGTGTTTGGTCATTTGAAAGGATTGAAATTAGCCTATTTGGGGGATGCTCGTAATAATGTAGCGAATTCATTGCTTGTTACCGGAGCGCTATTGGGGGTTGATATAACATTGGTTGCACCAGAGTCACTACAACCGACGACGGAGGTGCAACAGATTGCCCGCAAGTTTGCCGAGAAAAGTGGGGCGAAAATCGTGTTGACCGACGACGTGGCCCTTGGTGTACAGGGGGCGCATGTGTTGTATACCGATGTGTGGGCTTCAATGGGAGAAGAAGATGCTTGGGCAGAACGTATTCAACTATTGCAGCGATATCAAATTAATGCTGAAGTGGTTGCCCAAACGGGGCGTGCCGATACGATTGTGTTGCATGATCTACCAGCGTTTCATGATTTAGAAACGACCATGGCCCAAGACATTTACAAGCGATTTGGTCTGACTGAGATGGAAATTACGAATGAAGTATTTCATGCGGACAATGCTAAGCAATTTCAACAGGCCGAAAATCGGTTGCATACAATCAAGGCGGTAATGGCTGCAACGTTAGGTGAACTATTTTTGCCACAGCCGTTGGCAATTGACTAGATGATTAGAAACAATTGAATGATTTAACTAAGTTCAGCGAGGCTTGCATGGTTCAATTGCGTATATCGTCATTAAGTAAACGAATAACGATAAGTCCCCCGTGATGCTTGGCACATTACGGGGGATTTTTATAATGAGGAATAAGAATGAATAAACGATATTTAGTATTGGAGAATGGCTCGATTTATGAGGGCGAAGGCTTCGGCGCCACGCAAAGTGTTGCGGGAGAATTGGTGTTTACAACCGGTATGACGGGCTATCAAGAAGCGATTACCGATAAGTCCTATCTGGGCCAAATGATTGTGTTTACGTATCCGTTAATTGGTAATTATGGGATTAATGATGTTGATTATGAATCTGATAAACCCGCGGCAAGCGCTATTATCACGGCGGACATTGCGGAGCACCCAAGCAATTGGCGGTCTAAGATGTCATTACGTGAATGGGCTGAAGTGATGGCGCTGCCTGGAATTACCGGAGTGGATACACGCGCTTTAACGAAAGAACTACGTGAATTTGGGACGATGACTGGCGTCTTGGTAGATAATCCAAGTGACGTGGCCGTGAACGCACCGGCAAGTTTGCCAGTTGCTGACGCATATCAGCCAACAACGGTTTATAAATCAGACGTGAGTGATGTGCAGGTCGCATTGATTGACTTTGGCTTGAAAAATTCAATTATACGGGCATTGAACGATCGCGGTGTGACCGTGACTGTGTTATCGCCTGATGCAGCGGTGACAGATATTTTGGCTGGCAATCCGGATGGCATTCTACTATCAAATGGCCCAGGGGATCCGAATGCATTCGTGGATATGATTCCGAAAATTCAACAATTACAAGAAGTTAAACCACTATTCGGTATTTGCTTAGGTCACCAACTATTTGCAATGGCGAACGGGGCTGACACGTATAAGATGAAATTTGGCCATCGTGGATTCAATCATGCTGTGCGTGACCTGACGAGTCAACGGACTGATTTTACATCGCAAAATCATGGCTATGCAGTTGCAAAGGACAGTTTGCAAGATACTGATCTTATTGTGACTCATGAGGACATCAATGACGGAACTGTAGAAGGCGTGCGACTACGTAATCATGCCGCCTTTTCAGTTCAATTTCATCCAGATGCGGCACCAGGACCGCATGATGCCACTTATCTATTCGATGAGTTTGTGACGTTAATGCGACAAGAAAAAGCGGGGGTTATGCAATGACAAAACGGTGTGATATTCACAAAATATTGGTGATTGGGTCGGGACCGATTGTGGTTGGACAGGCGGCTGAATTTGATTATTCCGGTTCGCAGGCAGCGATTGCTTTGAAAGAGGAAGGTTATGAAGTTGTTTTGGTGAATTCGAATCCGGCGACGATTATGACCGATAAAGAAACGGCAGATAAGGTTTATATTGAACCACTGACCCTAGCATCCTTACAGACGATTATTCAGCAGGAGAAACCAGATGCGCTATTACCAACGTTAGGTGGCCAAACTGGGTTGAACATGGCGAAGGAATTGGCAGAGAGCGGTGTATTGGATGAATACAATGTGGAATTGATTGGTACAAAGTTATCAGCAATTGAAGCGGCTGAAGATCGCGAACAGTTTCGTGATTTAATGACTGAATTGGGTGAACCGGTGCCTGCATCGGCCATCGCCGTCACGGTAGCGGAGGCTGTTCAGTTTGCTGATGTGCAGGGGTATCCGGTTATTGTACGTCCTGCTTATACGTTGGGTGGGTCCGGTGGGGGAATCGCCCAGAACGAAGCGGAATTGGTTCAAATTACCCAACATGGGTTGGATCTTTCACCGGTTACACAGGTACTGATTGAGGAATCCATTGCGGGCTACAAAGAAATCGAGTTTGAGGTCATGCGCGACACAAAGGACAATGCCTTGATTGTGGCGTCGATGGAAAATTTTGATCCAGTTGGGATTCACACGGGCGATTCAATTGTCGTTGCGCCGGTTCAAACATTATCGGATGTGGATTATCAGATGTTGCGTGATGCGGCATTAAAAATTATTCGCGCATTGGATATTGCCGGTGGGGTAAATATTCAAATGGCGTTGGCACCTGACAGTGACAAATACGCCATCATTGAAGTTAATCCGCGGGTTAGTCGCTCGTCTGCACTGGCGTCAAAAGCGACGGGGTACCCGATTGCGAAGATGGCAGCCAAAATTGCCGTGGGATTATCCTTGGACGAAATCAAAAATCCGGTGACAGAGACGACTTTGGCGGACTTTGAGCCAGCCTTGGATTATGTGATTGTCAAAATTCCACGATGGCCATTTGATAAATTTAAAACAGCTAACCGACAGTTGGGCACACAGATGAAGGCGACCGGCGAAGTTATGGCAATCGGGCGGAATTTAGAAGAGGCACTTTTGAAAGCAATCCGATCGTTAGAAATTGGGGTGACCGGATTAAACGATGTGCAGTATGAGGAGTGGGCAACCTCAGAATTGTTGGCCCATTTATGGCCGGCTCGTGATGATCGGTTGTTTATGTTGGCCGAACTATTGCGTCGTGGTGTGACACCAACTGAATTACACGACGCTACCAAAATTGATAATTATTTTCTAGATAAGCTCGTGAATATTGTGACGCTTGCGCAACAACTACAACAAGCACCAGGTGATAGCGCGATGCTTGCGTTGGCAAAACGGCGCGGTTTTGCGGATGCCACAATTGCTGAACTTTGGCAGTGGACAAGCGATGATGTTTGGCAGTTACGAATCGACCATGACATAAAACCTGTCTATAAAATGGTTGATACGGTAGCAGGCGAATTTGACGCGGTGACGCCGTACTATTATGCAACGTATGGTAAAGAGAATGAAGCCCGGGTAACCCAACGGCCATCGGTATTGGTAATTGGTTCTGGTCCGATTCGAATTGGGCAGGGGGTTGAGTTCGACTATGCGACTGTGCATGCGGTTAAGGCGATACAATCCGCAGGGTACGAGGCGATTGTGATGAATTCAAATCCGGAAACTGTCTCAACTGATTTTTCAATTTCTGATAAGTTGTATTTTGAGCCGTTAACGTTTGAAGATGTGCGTGAAGTGGTGGCGCTAGAACAGCCGCTGGGCGTTATCGTACAATTTGGTGGTCAAACGGCAATTAATTTAGCTGCTGATTTAGAAGAGCACGGGATTAACATATTGGGAACCTCGGTGGCGAACTTGAATCGCGCGGAAGATCGGGCATCGTTTAACCAAGTTATTGAAAAACTAAAGTTGCCACAACCAATTGGTCAAACGGCGACGACGGTCAAGGAAGCGGTGAAGATTGCTAAATCAATTGGTTATCCGGTGTTAGTTCGACCAAGCTATGTATTGGGTGGTCGTGCAATGGAAATTGTCACTAACGAGGCAGCTTTGGCCGATTATATGAGTCGGGCCGTGGCGGTGTCCCATGATCACCCCGTATTAATTGACCAATACGTGGTTGGCATGGAGGCAGAACTAGATGTCTTAAGTGATGGTGAAACCGTTGTGACGCCAGGGGTTATGGAGCACATTGAACCAGCCGGTATTCATTCAGGCGATTCGATGAGTGTCTATCCACCACAGGTGCTTTCAGAATCACGACAAGCAAAGATGATTGCAGCTGCGACAGCACTAGCCCGCGAATTGCAGATTGTTGGTTTGTTAAATGTGCAATTTGTGATTCAAGACGACACAGCTTATGTTATCGAAGTGAATCCACGGGCATCGCGCACAGTGCCATTTATTTCAAAAGTGACTGACGTACCATTAGCGCAATTGGCGACGCAAGTGATGCTCGGGACGAAATTAGCAGACTTAGGCTATCAGGATGGTGTGCAGCAAGTGCCAACCACGGTGGCGGTTAAAGCGCCTGTTTTTTCATTCAGTAAATTACCAGGCGTCACCCAATTATTGGGTCCGGAGATGAAATCAACGGGTGAAGCGATGGGGCGTGCCGAGACGTTCGACGTGGCACTCTACAAGGCTTTTACCAGCGCCGGCATAAAGGTGCCAGCGACGCCAGGGGTTGCGGTCTTGTTAACAGACGATGACCAAGAAGCCGTTGCGCTTGAGTTGGCTTTTGTTAACGCCGGTTTTAAGACCCGGCGCCAGTGTGAACGGGTTGAACAAGGTGATGTGCTGATTGATACCCGCAAGATACCGGTGGCATCACCGCAAGCAGATCAACAGATGACACTTTGGCATGACGCGATGAATAAACAACTGCCGGTATTCACGTCGGCAGCTACAGCCTACGCATTTTTACAAGCGTATCAGTCGCAAAATGAATGACTGACAAACAAAAAATCCGCGAAGTGCAATTCGCGGATTTTTTCGTTAACGAGGCAAAAGTCCGTCAGTAACGCTGGTTGCTTTTGCCTCTTCGTATTCATGATGGTTAATTTTGTTATCATCGAGCATCGCAGCTAATACGATATTTCGGCGCCGTGCCACTAAATCTGGATTGGTATACAGATTAAAGTTGGTTGGACTTTGGCCTAAGCCGGCGATTATCGCGGTTTGAGAAAGTGTCAAACTGCTTAATGGCTCGCCAAAGTAATAATACGCAATGGTTTGCGCGCCATATAATTCATGACCTTCATAGATCTTATTAGCGTAATACTCAAAAATCTGTGGCTTGCTGAAGTTTTTCGTCAACTGCAAGGCCAGATAGATTTCTTGAATTTTGCGACGGGGTGTTTGATCCGCTTTTGAAGTTGAAAAAGCGGTTAATTTGACCAACTGTTGCGTAATGGATGAACCACCGCGAGCAGTACCGTCGCCGAACTGTGCCATCACATTTGACGTAATGAGGTTGAATAGCCCGCCCATATTGACGCCGTTGTTTGATTCAAACGAGCGATCCTCTGTCGCAATGACGGCATTGCGATAGTTTTCCGGAATACTGTCATAGCGCACATAGATTTGATTGTTTTCATCACCAGGGTTGGCCTGCAGTTTTGCCTGCGTAATAGTTGGTGCCTGGTGGATAACATATGTTGCATAACCCGCGCCAGCCAACAGCAAAAGCAATAATCCGCCCAATAGTAGCTGGCCTAGCTTACGTAGTGGGTGTCGTTTTTGTCGACGTTGTGTCCGACTTGCCATAACGTCCCTCCGATAAGTGTTGTTTCAGTTAGCATACGGGGACTGGACAAAAATTGCAATGTACTTTAGTTAGCAGATGGGGTCAAGGTTACCGTCAAATGATTGTTTTCATCAACGATGGCATCGTATGCAGCCGTGCCGTTGTCACCAAGGAAGTGCTGGCCGGGCGTGCGCTTTGCCTTCAAAAAGGCCCCGATAAATGATGGGTGTGTCCAGTTCATCCCAAATTCAAATCCTTGGAAGGTGCCAGGGTAACGGCGGTCATCCGCATCGGCATCAAAGCGGATTTCAGTCACACCATCAATCGCATTCGTAATGTGCATTTGAAGGCCATCTTGATCGATAACCTTATAAGTGCCCACTGAGAGCGTTTCTTCGATTGGGTAAGTAATCGTGCTTGTGTTGTTGTAGGCGTGTGCCAACGTCTCGTATGTTCCTAATGTGGTCATGTTCGTGGCCTCCTTTGCTTTGTTGCGATTATTATCGTCCTGTCTTACCAGGTTGTAAATGAAAAAGGCACGAATTAAGCGTAGACTAACGGCATAAGGGGGATGCAAACGTATGAAAAAGATGAAAGCGGGCATCGGGTTCCCCAGCGTGGTGCTCTTAGGCGTAAATGGGGTCATTGGTGGTGGCTTGTTTTTGCTGCCAAGTACGATGTATAAACAAGGTGGGCAACTCGTTTTGCTTGCGATTGCATTAGCAGGCATTGCGGCGACATTAATCGCCATGCATTATGCGGTGATGTCATCCAGGATTGATGAAGATGGTGGCGCGTGGGTGTATACCTTAAAGGCGTTTGGCCATTATCCAGGTTTCTTAGTCGGCTGGTTTGGTTGGTTATTTGGGGTAATTACCATCAGTGCCGAATCGGCAGCGTTTTTAAAAACATTGACCGGTTTGGTGCCGGCCGTTGGCACACCAGTGGTGTATAACGGTCTGGCCTTAACGATTATGACGTTGCTAATTATTATGAACCTGTTTGGCACGGGAATTTCGAGTCGTATTGATGATATGTCGAGTTTAATTAAAATTGGGGTGATTGTGGCGGTCTTCATCGCGACGGTAGTCTGGTTTGTTCTTGGGCATGTTGATCATTTTGCGGTGGCACAAGCCAAGCCGGTGGCGGACTTTTCAGGGGCCTTTGGGAACGCCTTTTACATGTTTACCGGTTTTTCTTTAATCCCAATTGCAGCGAAAGAGATGAAGAACCCTGGCAAAATGTTGCCGCGCGCCATCTTGACGGTCATGCTTGCCACCACAGCTATTTTCGTATTGATGCAGTTGGTGGCAATGTCAGTTTTGGGTCCCGGATTGGCTGGCTCGTCATTACCGGTTGCTGATATTTTCAATACTATTTTGGGACGTATTGGCCGTACGGTTATCATTACTGGCATGATGCTTTCAATTATTGGGGTAGCGATTGCAACTTCGTTCAACTCGCCAATTGAACTGGCCTCGATGGCACGTGAACGTGGCTTTTTGCCACGGGAGTTATCGCGGACGAATCGTTATGGGGCTCCCGTCGGCGCGGTGTTATTAACGATGTTGATTGCGGGTGGTTTGATTTTAAGTGGCAGCTATTTGTTTTTGATTAAGCTCATTGTGTTGAGTGATTTTGTCCAGTACTTAGGCACGATTTTTGCTTCACTGAAGTTGCGCAACGATAAAACATTGCCGACTGGCTTTGAACTACCAGGTGGTAGGTGGTTAACCTACTTAACATGCTTGGTTGTTGCGTATTTATTTACAACTTTTGCCTTTACGACCGTTTTGGTCGGGGTTGGCTTTGCGATCTTGGGCACCGCAATTTACAGTTTTGAACAACGACGACATTAAATGATAGGCGAGATTCATGCGAATCTCGCTTTTTGATTGCGGTTCGACAATATTTTTTCGATACAGTAGGTATATTCAGAAGAAATGGGATGAAATATGACGAAAGTATTGGAAATATCACATCTAAATAAGACGTTCGGCAAGTTCCAAGCCTTGTCGGATGTCTCATTTACAGTTAACCAAGGCCAAGTGTTTGGCTTTTTAGGACCGAATGGAGCTGGCAAAACAACGACAATCCGCTCAGTACTTGGTTTGTTGAAGCGTGACAGTGGCACGATTAAGTTGATGGGTGAAGACGCAACGGGCAATGTATTGGATACCCATAAACATATTGCTTATGTGCCAGGGGATGTTTATCTATGGCCTAATTTAACCGGTGGCGAAACGATTGATTTGCTGTTGCGGATGGGTGGTCATGCCCGGACAAAACGAGTTGATGATTTGATTAAATTATTCGAATTAGATCCGCGTAAGAAGAACCGCACGTACTCGAAAGGTAATCGACAAAAGGTGGCGTTAATTGCAGCGTTTAGTGCAAATGTTGACTTGTATATCTTTGATGAGCCAACGAGTGGTCTCGACCCCCTCCAGGCGCGCAATTTTCAAGATCAGATATTAGCGTTAAAGCAGGCGGGGAAAACAGTGCTACTTAGTTCACACATTTTATCGGAGGTTGAAAAGGTCGTGGACTGTGTGGCAGTGATTCGGCAAGGACGGATTGTTGAAGTTGGTTCCTTGACTGATTTGCAAGAGCACGCGGCCCTGCGTATTAATGCGCAAGTCCAGGATTGGACACCGTTTCAGGATTATCCGAAGTTTCATCAAGAATTAAATGGCGAAATTTCCTTTACGGTAGCCCGTGCGTTATTACCTAAAACAATGACGGCATTAGTGACGGCAGGCGTAACGGATTTGAAGGTCACGCCACCAACGCTAGAAGATTTATTCATGCAATATTATGATACGGGGGCTGTGGCGCATGAATCGTAATATGTGGTGGTTGTTAGGGGCTAATTTAAAAAGTGATTATCGCGTAATCATCGTTTGGCTATTGGTGAATTTTAGCCTGATTGTGTCTGGTGCGCTAAAATTAGCGGATTTATATAATTCGCCGGAAACATTAGATCAATTGCTAACCATGTTACGAACGCCCATGATGACGGCCATGTTCGCACGGATGCCAGAATTATCGCAGTATACTGTTGCAATCGTATATGCCGCAATCATGCTGCCGATTATGGCGGTATTAATGGGTTTGATGAACGTACAACTGGTGGTTCGCGGTACTCGTCAAATGGAAGAGTCCGGTGAAACAGAACTGATTCGAGGAGGTGTCACAACGGCGACGACGCCGGTCTTAGCAACGATTTTTGAAGTGCTGGGTGTGAATGTTTTGATGACCATGACGATGGGAATTGGGGTGGTGCTAATTCCCATGCATGGTGCAACCAGTGGCGGCGCGATACTTTTTGCGACATTATTGGGGACGTTTGGCCTCATGGTGGCCGGTATCACCTTGGTATTAAGCCAATTATTCGCGGAATCTCGCTCAGTTAATGCCATTGGATATGGTGTCATTGCGGTAATGTATGTGCTGCGTGCGGTGATTGACGTTCGTCGAGCCGCGGAATGGCGATGGTTGTCACCATTAAATTGGCTTGAAAGTGCTCGCATTTTCGCAGATAACCGAGCGGGGGCAATTTTAACGCAAGGCTGGTTTGCGATTGTATTGGGCTTGATTGCGTTAGCGCTCGTTAACGGGCGGGACATTAACGCTGGGCTAATCCAATTTGCAGGGCGCGGTCGGCAACGGGCGACCGTTTGGTTACGTGGGTTTACGAGTTTATTTGTGCGTTTGCAAGCCCGACTAGTGTTGACGTGGTTGGTCGGCTTGGCATTTTTTGGCGCTATGTTTGGTAGCTTGTTTCATGAGGTGGGTACGATGATGATTGATAACCCGCAGCTAACTAAAATTATTGGTGCGCAACTTGAAGCAAGTATGCAGCATGCCATCTATCGTCACTTTTTGGTGATGGTTAGCATGTTTATTAGTTTCTTGGCCATCTTGGCCGGGCTAAATGTGATGCAACGGTTTCATACAGACACCGTCCGTGGGGCATACGACTTACTCGGTGGCATGCGATTAACGCGTCTTAAACTCTATGCGACGTATGTTAGTGGTGCAATGATTGTGGCACTTTGCTTGTGGGGGGTGGCCTTTATGATCGTTTGGTTTACCGCTAATATGGTTCTGACAGTGCCAATGGATGTGACCATGATGCAACAAGCTCTGGTAGGTTATGTGCCAAGTATCGCAGTGCTTATAGCAATTGCGGCTGTGTTACTGGGATGGGCACCGCGTTGGTTTGGGTTAATTTACGGCTACGCGGGCGTGATGTTTTTAATGACCTACATGAAGAATCTCATGGATTTGCCAATGTGGGCATTAAAACTGTCGCCGTATGGCTGGACCTACAATGTGCCGGTTGTTAGCTTGTCGGTTGTTCGTGGTAGTTGGTTATGCGGATTAGCTGTCGTGTTGCTGATTGTCGGTTATATTGGTTTTAAAAAACGTGACTTGGTATAAGGAGACTGAGACAGTGACTGCTGTCCCAGTCTTTTTTGTTTTGGAAAAATAACTAATCTCATTGTCTGTATTAGATAAAGCAGACTGGGAATGTCAGCGGGTTAAGACCTCCGACGTGATCGATAGCTGCTGTGATAAACACAACGCGCTATATCATTGCCCTAAATTTAGGGCAATGATATGATTTAGGAAATGAGGGATACATGGGTTTATTCAATAGCTCGTCACGGCAACTAGTTGAAACGTTTTTAGCCAATTCAAATAATCTGATTGCTCAGAATCGAGTGGTTATTGTACCGCGACAGGTAAATTTAGACTTTATTGAGAGCTATGGCCTGCGAATTGGGACAATTTAACGTATGGTTGCGGCGTTAACGTTTGCTGAGTATGTTAAAGGTCCCGATCCGGATCGGAATCATGAAGGTGAATGGATTTGGGTGTTCATCAGACGTGAGGGGCAGCGAGGCTTATATTTCAAGTTACAAATCAGGTTAGAGATGTTATTCATCATTTCAATACATGAATCTAAGGAGAATAAATGACGTACTATATTGAGAGCTTAGATACTGTGGTACCAGAATCTGATACAGAAGTTGTGTTAGTTGATGTAACGACGAAAGTACGTGGGGAACAAGTGACAGTTACTAATGTTGCTGAACGTCGTTATCAGAAAACGGGAGAAGTGGTTTTTGATCAAAAATTAGATGACGAACGGTTAGAAGCCGTGTATAGGGCATACGCCAAGGTGCATCATCTGGTATATCAAGATGAAATTAAATTAATTCGACACAAGATTGGAATTTCACAACGTGGGTTCGCGACGTTATTAGGACTTTCGCGGGCTAGTATTGAACAATATGAAACCGGTAGTTTGCCGACAACTTCAGCGAGTCGTCGGATTGCAATGTTGCGGAATGTCAATGCGTTTATTATCGATCAGCTATTTGCGGTTTCTGACCAAACTGTGTATTCGCGCCAAGACTTGCGGGTGCTGATGCAATGGCACAATCAAGTGCAGTTGGCTGTTGAACGGGTTCGGCCGGTACGACATGCAGATAAGATTGACTTTGATTTTGAAATGCCAGCGTCGATGTTACCGCATGGTGCCGAGACGACATTTGAAGTTAAAACAGATGGGAATCAAATTATTTTACGGCCGATTCAGTGAAGTTAAGCTAGCTTTTAGTTGCCGTTAGTTTTGCCTTAAGCTAATCGTCATATGATTAATTGTGTTGAAAGGGAACCCACCTAATCAACAAACCCATAGAAAAAACCCTATTCATAATTCTTTCTACTTTTTCAGGTGACAACCTGAATACTCCTTAAACGATATAGATCGTCGCAAGCCCATGCGACTTGATCCGAAACGGCCGTCAGACTCCCAACTGACGGCCGTTTTGTTTGCTGGAGAAGAAATGTTTGACTTAAACCGAGGTTTAACTGATATAGTAGTGTACACAAAGTTAGTGAGGTGAATGAATGGCGAAAACTTACACAATTGGTGAGACGGCTGAAATGTTTGGCGTGCCGGAATCGACGTTGCGTTTTTACGATAAACGGGGGCTTTTGCCGTTTATTGAACGTGACGAGGCAGATCGTCGTGTTTTTACGGAAATGCAAATCTCATTGCTGAAGACGATTCAACATTTGAAGAACACGGACATGACCATTGGCCAAATTAAGCAGTATGTTGATTGGATTGTTGAAGGAGATGCAACAATTCCCAAAAGATTGGCAATGTTAGTAGCGCACCGTCAAGATATTTATGATCAGATTGCAATGCGTGAAGCGAGCCTAGATGGGGTTAACTTTAAGATTGCGCGTTATGAAAAGTATGTGAATGAACAACGGGAGAAAGAGAATGACTAAAACAGCATTGGTTACCGGAGCTAATAAAGGCATCGGGTTTGGTATTGCGAAGGCCCTTTTGCAACAAGGCTATCGTGTATTGGTAGGCGCACGTGACGAACAACGTGGTTCAGCCGCGGTTGAGGCATTACGCGCATACGGAGATGCCACATTACAATTGATTGATGTTTCTGATTTGAACAGTATTCAACATGCGGTTGCTGACATTACAAAGCAAGAAGCAGATTTTAGTTTATTAGTGAACAACGCTGGTATTTCTGGTGACATGGGCCGGACGGCTTGGGAATTTGAGGTCCAGGAATTAATCGAGACGTATATGGTGGACTTCATTGGGCCATATGAGTTAACCAAGGGTCTATTACCAGTCTTGATTAAAAACGCTGGTAAAATTGTGAACGTTTCAGTGCCAATTGAGCCAAATGCTTGGTGGCACCCACTTGCATATCAGGCAGCAAAGGCCCCATTGAACGTGATGACCAAGGATTTTGGCTTGGAATTTACCCAACAAGAACTGCCAGTTGAAATTATGGCTGTTATGCCAGGGGCAGTTTCAACGGATTTGAATAATCATATTCAAGGTGATTTTGTTAAGACCTCAGATGAGGCAGGTGAATTGATTGCTGGCTTTGCCACCGATGGCGAAAATCATAATGGACAGGTTATCAACTTTGATGGGACTGTCGCTGATTATTCGGCCGGTTCAAATGTTTAATTAAAGATATGAAAAGAGAGTGAGACGAAAGGCGCTTTGGACCCGATGATAACGTTGTTTGACCCGCTTATGCCTTGGAGCGTAGCGTAGAGGCATGAGTGGGTCAAATGG
>ERZ894226.215-NODE-215-length-42344-cov-8.236232_pt1 | contig 42344 bp, 39 predicted proteins | sample MGYA00380294_ERZ894226 | MGnify/ENA primary metagenome ERZ894226 (study PRJEB32331, sample SAMN06328434) | human gut metagenome | biome: human gut microbiome; feature: stool | host: Homo sapiens | collected 2014-10-29 ... | reverse complement strand
TCGGTCGTTGCTTAACGAGCGCCACTGGCGCTCAGCAACGCGCTCGGCGCGAGAATGTGCCGAGGCACATTCTTATTTAAAAGGAGTAGTAGATGATGAAAGATTTTACATTCAATGTACCACAGGATATTATTTTTGGAAAAGGCAGTTTAAAAAGACTTCCGGAGCTTCTTGAGAAAAGTGGTTCCAAGAAGATGCTTCTGATCTCCGGACCGGTTTTGAAGAAGATCGGAATGGTCGAGAAAGTCGAAGAGATCGTGAAGGCTTCCGGTATCGAAGTGGAAGTATTTACTGATGTAGAAGCAAATCCATCTGTTGAAACGGTAGATAAAGCAACAGAAGCATACAAAAAAGCAGGAGCAACCAGTATTGTAGCTTTCGGTGGCGGAAGTCCGATGGATGTGGCAAAGGCAGTTGGTGTTCTTGCAAAATACGGCGGAGAGATCGGAGATTATGAAGGTGCACACAAGGTACCGGGACCGATCGTTCCGATCATTGCGATCCCGACAACAGCAGGTACAGGAAGTGAAGTGACGGCATTTTCTGTTATTACCGATGAAGCAAGAAATTATAAGCTGACTGTGTTCAGCTATGAGCTGATCCCAAGCTATGCACTTTTGGATCCGGAGCTTGTTATGACTTCTCCGGCATCGGTAGCCGCAGCATGTGGCGTAGATGCACTGATCCATGCATGGGAGGCTTACACTTCAAGAGATGCATCTCCATTTTCTGATGCAATGGCAGAAAAGGCAATGGAACTGATCGGTGCAAATCTGCGCAGATTCGTAGCAAACCGTCAGGACGAAGAGGCGGCGGCAGCCATGCTCTCCGGAAGCATGTTCGCAGGTATCGCATTTGCATGGGCAAGACTTGGAAATATCCATGCTATGAGCCATCCGGTAAGCGCCTATTTCCATGTGGCACACGGTGTGGCAAATGCGATTCTTCTTCCAACGATTGTGGAATATAATGCACTTGCAGATCATGGACGTTATGAGAAGATCTACAATTATATCAGCAAAGAAAAAGACCCGGTGATCGATTTTGTTCCGGAAATGCTGGTAGATGAAGCGAGAGATCTGCTTCGCGATCTTGGTATTCCGCAGCATCTTGCCGATGTTGGTGTAACGGAAGATAAGATTGAACTGATGGCTGCTGATGCCATGAAGAGCGGAAATATCATGGCAAATCCGAGACAGTCTACGATCAGGGATATCATTGAACTTTATAAAAAAGCAATGTAGATCATTCAGGGGATATGAGTCAGCAGAAGCTGGTTGATATCCCCTTTTTTGATCTGAGTATAGAAAACAGGAAGAGATTGGTGTTCTGTATAGATTTTTTTAATGCAAGAGTACCGGAGGCAAGAAAGCATAAATGTGAGTACATAGGTAAAGAATCTCCCGCATATAGTAAAAAGAGAATGGGAAAAGAGGGATATCCGTATGTGGTACCGACTGCTTTATGGAACAATCAGTTTTTTATGCTTTACATGGCTTCTGTTTACCTGGGGAGTGATCGATAACGGAAAGATCAAACTGATAAGAATGAACGATGAAACGGTAGAAGCATCCTATGAGGCAGGTGGAACAAACGAGCAGTATCAGGAAAAGCCCAAGATCGCCCTCACATTTGATGATGGCCCACATCCTTCCAGTACGCCAGTGCTCCTTGACGGGCTTGCCGGGCGGAATGTGAAGGTTACTTTTTTTGTGATCGGGGAAAATGTAGTAAAATATCCGAAAGTTGTGAGCAGAGAGGCTGAAGAAGGGCATATTATTGGAAATCATACTTACAGTCATGTAGATCTCACAAAAATGTCTCAGGAAATGACAGAGTGCGAACTCGGAAAGACCAATACCGCGATTGAAGAAATTACCGGAAAAAAGACGGAATATATGCGACCGCCCTATGGAGCCTGGAAGAAGGAGATGGAAGAGAATACCGGCATGATTGCGGTGTTATGGAATGTGGATCCGCTTGACTGGAATACGGATAACGAGACAGAAATTGTCAATAAAGTAGTGACGGAAACGGAGGAAAATGATATTATTTTATTACATGACTGTTATCTGTCTTCAGTAAAGGCGGCACTTCGCATTATCGATATCATGCAGGCGAAGGGATATGAATTTGTGACAGTCGATGAATTGCTGCTGGATTAAAGGAGAGGTTTTGATGGATTTATTTGATTATATGCGGGAGACGACAAAGGAGAAAGAATCGCCCCTTGCCTCCAGACTGCGTCCGACGACTCTGGATGAAGTGGTTGGACAGCAGCACATTATCGGAAAGGACAAGCTTTTATACCGTGCGATCAAGGCGGATAAACTGAGTTCTGTTATTTTTTACGGACCTCCGGGAACCGGAAAGACTACGCTTGCAAAGGTGATCGCCAATACTACAAGTGCAGAATTTACCCAGATCAATGCTACGGTTGCCGGGAAGAAGGATATGGAAGAAGTGGTGAATAAGGCGAAAGAACTGAAAGGGATGTACCAGAAAAGGACAATCCTTTTCATCGATGAGATTCACCGGTTTAATAAAGGACAGCAGGATTATCTGCTCCCGTTTGTGGAGGACGGCACGATCATTCTGATCGGTGCGACGACAGAAAATCCTTACTTTGAGGTGAACGGTGCGCTTCTTTCCAGATCCAGTGTATTTGAACTCCGTCCGCTTTCACAGGAAGAAGTAGAGACCCTGATTCTGAGAGCGGTGCAGGATGAAAAAAAAGGAATGGGAAGCTATCATGCGTTGATCGAGGAGGATGCCCTGCATTTCCTGGCAGACCTTGCCGGTGGAGATGCCAGATCTGCGCTTAATGCGGTGGAACTGGGTATCCTCACCACACCAAGAAGTGAGGATGGAATGATCCATATCACGCTGGATGTTGCATCCGAATGTATACAGAAGCGGGTTGTGCGATATGATAAGACAGGAGATAATCATTATGATACCATATCCGCATTTATTAAAAGTATGCGCGGTTCTGATCCGGATGCAGCCGTATATTATCTGGCAAAGATGCTGTATGCCGGAGAAGACATTAAGTTTATTGCCCGCAGGATTATGATCTGTGCATCGGAAGATGTGGGAAATGCGGATCCGATGGCACTGAATGTTGCAGTCAGTGCAGCACAGGCAGTGGAGCGGATCGGAATGCCGGAGGCACAGATCATTTTATCACAGGCAGTTCTTTATGTGGCAACAGCGCCGAAGAGTAATTCAGCATGTAATGCTGTCTTTGCTGCGATGGACAATGTGAAAAAATATAAAACGACTGTTCCGGTGCATTTGCAGGATGCACATTATAGAGGTTCTGCAAAGCTGGGGCATGGAATTGGTTACAAATACGCGCATGATTATCCGAATCATTATGTAAAACAGCAGTATCTGCCGGATGAGATCAAAGATGCCGTATTCTATGAAGCGAGCGATAACGGCTACGAACAAACGATCAAAGCGCATATGAAGCGGATTAAGGATGAAGCGTAACCTATTCGCACAGGAAATCACTGCATTCACGCAGAAGGGATTGATTTGACACAGACACTCTGCTACCATATCTGTAAGCAGAAAGGAGTGAAGAATATGGGAGCGGTTCAGGACAGCTATATAACTGTTGCATGGCTGGTTCTTCTGGTAGTACTTCTGGTGATCGAGATCATAACGGTGGGACTTACAACGATCTGGGGAGCAGGAGGTGCGCTGGCGGCACTGATCCTGAATATTCTGGATGTACCGTTTGCCGGACAGGTGGTTGCATTTTTTATTGTGACAATTTTACTGCTTGTATTTACCAGACCATTTGCAATGCGTTTTATTAACACCCGGCGTCTGAAGACGAACTATGAAGGAATCATCGGAAAGACGATCCGGATCAGCCAGAAAGTAGATAACATAGGGCAGACTGGTATGGCGGTGGTAAATGGTACAGAGTGGACGGTAAGATCCGAACAGGATAACGTGATCCTGGAACCCGGAACACTGGCGAAGGTGGTTAATATATCCGGAGTAAAATTAATTGTAAAAAAATATGAGGAGGACTAAAAGATGACGGGACTTATTATTTTAGTAATTATTATTGTGATCGCATTACTGTTTCTGACTTCCTGCATTAAAATCGTGCCACAGGCAAAGGCACTGGTTATCGAACGTCTTGGTGCATATCAGGCAACATGGAGTGTAGGACTTCATTTTAAACTGCCGATCATTGAACGTGTGGCAAGAAGAGTAGATTTAAAAGAGCAGGTAGTTGATTTTGCACCGCAGCCGGTTATCACAAAGGATAATGTAACCATGCGGATCGATACCGTTGTATTCTACCAGATTACAGATCCGAAGATGTTCTGCTACGGAGTAGCGAACCCGATCATGGCAATCGAGAATCTGACGGCGACCACCCTTCGTAACATCATTGGTGATCTGGAACTTGACCAGACACTGACATCAAGAGAGACGATCAATACGAAGATGCGAGCATCTCTTGATGTGGCAACGGATCCATGGGGAATCAAAGTCAATCGTGTGGAACTGAAAAATATCATTCCACCGGCAGCAATCCAGGATGCAATGGAGAAACAGATGAAAGCAGAACGTGAAAGACGTGAAGCTATTCTCCGTGCAGAAGGTGAAAAGAAATCTACTGTCCTTGTTGCAGAAGGTGAAAAAGAATCTGTGATCCTGAAAGCGGAAGCTGAAAAACAGGCAGCGATCCTCCAGGCAGAAGCAGAAAAAGAAAAGAGGATCAAAGAGGCTGAAGGTGAAGCGGAAGCCATCCTTAAAGTACAGTAGGCAAATGCAGACGGTATCCGTTTCATCCGTGAAGCGGGTGCAGACCAGGCAGTGCTTACGATCAAGAGTCTGGAGGCATTTGAAAAGGCTGCAGACGGCAAGGCAACGAAAATCATCATTCCGTCAGAACTGCAGTCACTTGCGGGGCTTGTAAAGAGCGCTAAAGAAGTGATCAAGGAAGATTAGATTAAAAAAAGAGAGAGGAAAGGTGACAAATAGATGACGGATGTATTGATCCTGGAAGATGAACTGACTTCGCTGCAGGCATTGTCAGAGATTCTTACCACATATTCAGATGATATCCGTGTCCACAAGGCATCTTCCCTGAAAGAAGCAAAAGACCTGCTGGATCAGGAAATCCGGTATGGTCTTTTCCTTTTGGATGTAAATCTAAGCGGTGAGGACCGGGAGGATATCGGTGGGATTTTGTTCGCAAGAGAGATACGGGAGAGGTTTGAATATACTTTTACCCCGATCGTGATGGTGACTGCCATTGGCAATATGGAAATGCAGGCTTACCGGGAGCTGCACTGTTACCAGTACATTATGAAGCCATTTCACAGGGAGCAGGTGGAAGAGGTTGTTCAGAAGGTGCTGGAAAAAGAGAGCAGGGAGAAACCACCGGTGATCGTTGTGAAAAAAGACGGGATCAATTATCAGCTGAAATGCGAGGATATCCGTTATCTGGAAGCGATACCGAGAGGAACAAGACTGCATCTTGTGACGGAGAACTGGGATGTCCCTTATGTGACTCTCAGACAGATGCTGCTTAAGATGCCAAAAGGGATGTTTACGCAGTGCCATCGGATGTATGCGGTCAATAAAAATGAAGTTGAATATTACGATACCGTCAACCGGATCATCCGGATCAAAAATTGTCCGGATACGGTAGAAATCGGTGTGACTTACAAATCGGTGATCGGAGGACTGTTAAATGGCTGATTGGGTACGCAAATTTCTATATCGTATTTTCTGCGTAATGGCACTTATGGTATCAGTCTATCTGATCGTGGATTTCCTGATCAGCGGTACCTTTGATTACAGGGTGTTTATCATGTTTGTTCTGATGGTGATCGTTGTGATCTGGGGAATTGTGGACTGGAGAAGTAATTATGTACTGATACGCCAGAAGGAAAATGAACTGCGGCTTTATCAGAACTATCTGATTCCGCTGGAAGAACTGGTCAAAGAAATCCGTGCCAAACAGCATGAATTTGACAATCATCTGAATGCAATCCTGAATATGCATCTGACCATCGACAATTATGAAGAACTGGTAGCAAAGCAGTCTGAATATATTACGGAAATTGCCAGAGAAGATGACAGCAGGAAGTATCTCCCCCTTCTGAAGATCAGCGATAAAATCCTGGCAGGATTTATCTACAGTAAAATTGTCCGTGCGCCGGAATATGTCCGAACCGATATCCGCGTGTGGAACAAAGAAATCGTTTCCGGCATTTCCGAACACCACCTGATCGAGATTGTTGGAACCCTGATCGACAATGCATACGAAGCCTGTACCGAAGAAAAAAATCAGGTACTGATCGAAATTGATTCCCAGAATGATAAGCTTATCTTCACGATAAAGAATCAGGTCGAAAATATAGGACTTGGCGAGATCAGTCATTTCTTTGAAAAAGGATTTTCTACGAAAGAAGATGGAAAAAAGCATGGACTGGGACTTTATAATGCAAAGATGCTTGTGAATCGTTACCACGGAGAAATTACGGTGGAAATAGAAGAAAGGAAATACATCAGTTTTGTGGTGGTTATTTAGGCAGATCGGAATATGGGACGGTCTGCTTTTTTTGTAGGTTGTGGTCGGACGTGGACAGAAAACAAATAGAGCAGATTCCTTTGTGCTGACCATTCCGATGAGCCACTTAAGGCGAAAATTGTGTCAGCAAGGGCTTCCACAATTTTTGTGTCTCATCTCCATAGCACAAACATGGAATCCTTATCCATTTGTTTTCTGTCCGCGCCCGGGATTCAGCTCTTTTGGAGCAGGCATGAGGCTTGCAAGCTTTCAAGAACGTAGCTGAGATCTGCCCAAAGAACAACGTAGAGTTTTCATGTCGTGAGATTCAAGTGTATCATTGCCCAATCACAGCCTTAATTTGCGAACCGTATCATTCACATCCATCACAACAACTGAGACATCAGCCACGCATAGACGACTTGATTTTTTTTCTGCCAGTTGAGTGCAATTGCCGCCGCTTCTTTTTCAGTCGGTACAGAAAGGGTCAGATCGATCAGGGGTTCGTGATTTTCAAAGACCTGACAGCGCACGGAATATTCCTCTCCTGCATTTTTCATATAATCCGCCTTTACGGAAACTTCATTTTTCAGATCATACTGTTTTGTCTGTAAAAAGTGGTCAATATCATCCTGGATTGGCTTTGAGATTTTATCCCGGAAAAGATGAATCGTCCCTTTCCCATCTTCCGTCAGATGGAAAAGAGTGCGGTTGTGAGTGGATTCTTTCAGGATGAGACCACCGTCCGCAAGTTCAGAAAGAGCCTGCTGGAGTTTGAAATAATCGGTATATCCTTTGTCCAGGACAAATTCAGAAATCTGGGAGTTGGTCAGAGGAAAATCAACTTTGTCCAGCATGTATAGAATGATGAGTTTATAAAGTGTAAATGCTTCTGCCATAGGGCTGCCTCCTTAAAATGTAGTATATTCTTTTCCCTGCCAGAGATTCTGCTCTTTTAAATAGCGCTGCATCTGATTGAGTACTAACCGTTTATTGCCGGTCCAGAGCGGTGCGATAAGAAGAGATTTTGGTCCGTCACCGGTCAGACGGTGAATGACAATATCCGGACGGAGCGAAGCGATACATTTTCCGAGCAGATGAAAATAAGAGTTCATATCTGGAATATAAAAAGGTTCCTGCCTGTAAAAATCTGCCAGATCGGTACGCTTCAGAACGTGGAGAAGCTGCAGCTTGATTCCGTCAATCGGAAGAGCGTTCAGATAATGGATGGTTGCGAGCATATCTGCTTCAGATTCTCCCGGAAGGAATAAAATTACGTGGGTGATGATCTGTACCCCAATCGCGTGAAGGGAATGGACCGCCTGCTCAAAGACGGAAAGTGGATAACCACGGCGCATCCAGTTGGCAGTGCGTTCGTGGATCGTCTGAAGTCCAAGCTCTACCCAGACCGGTTTAATGGCATTTAGTTCGGCAAGCAGTGTAAGGATTTCAGGTGAAAGGCAATCCGGACGCGTTGCGATAGATAAAATGCGTACTTCTGGATCAGAAATCGCTTCGGTAAAGATCCGGCGCAGATGACAGGCTGGTGCATAGGTATTGGTATATGCCTGAAAATAGGCGATATAGCTGTGTCCGTTGTATTTGGGGCGGACAAGGCCTTTTCCATAGGCAAGCTGATCGGCAACAGAAAGAGAAGAAGAAGCGGCAAAATCGCCGGATCCGCCTTCGCTACAGAAGATACAACCGCGTGTGCCGCAGGTTCCGTCCCGGTTCGGACAGGAACAGCCTCCGTTTAAAGAAATCTTGTACAGTTTTTCACCGAAATTCTGTTTCAGATAGTAGTCCAGTGCATAGTAGCGCCGTTCTCCCCAGCGCAGGGGATTTTCTTTTTTGCAAGTAAGCCCGCAGGATATTTCCTGCGGGCGATTGATATCATGAGTCCTTGTATTCATAAGATTAAATCAGAGCTTTGACAGCTTCGCTTACGACCTGTGATACGCGAGGGTCAAAAGCTTCCGGAAGAATATTGTTCTCGTTTAGCTCTTCATCCGGAACAAGTCCAGCGATTGCTTTTGCTGTGGCAAGCTTCATCTCTTCGGTGATCTGTGGTGCACGTCCCTCTAATGCACCTTTAAAGATACCAGGGAAAGCGACAACGTTGTTGACCTGGTTTGGGAAGTCAGAACGTCCGGTTCCGACAACTTTTGCGCCTGCAGCTTTTGCAAGATCCGGCATGATCTCCGGTACCGGGTTTGCCATTGCGAAAAGGATCGCATCCTTATTCATAGAAGCAACCATTTCCTGGGAAACAATGTTCGGGGCAGATACACCGACGAAAATATCAGCACCCTTGAGTGCATCAGCAAGTGTACCGGTCTCATGGTCGAGATTGGTCACTTTGGTCATCTCTTTCTGCATCCAGTTCAGATTCGGTGAATCAGCTGAGATGATTCCATTGATATCACACATGGTGATCTTCGGGAAACCGTAGGTGAGAAGAAGCTTTGTGATTGCAACTCCGGCACTTCCGGCACCATTTACAACAATTTTACAGTCTTCTTTTTTCTTGCCGGTTACTTTCAGGGCGTTGATGATGCCTGCCAGAACGACGATGGCGGTTCCGTGCTGGTCATCGTGGAATACAGGGATATCAAGAAGTTCTTTTAAACGGCTCTCAATCTCAAAACAGCGTGGGGCAGAGATATCTTCCAGGTTGATTCCGCCAAAAGCAGGTGCAATATTGACAACTGTCTTAATAATCTCTTCTGTATCCTGAGTGTCCAGGCAGATCGGAACTGCGTTGACTCCGCCGAATTCTTTGAAAAGAACTGCTTTTCCTTCCATAACAGGCATGGCGGCTTTGGCTCCGATGTTACCAAGTCCGAGAACGGCACTACCGTCGGATACTACAGCGATTGTGTTGGCTTTCATCGTGTATTTGTAGGCTGCATCCGGGTCCTTTGCAATGACCTTGCATGGCTCGGCAACGCCTGGTGTATATGCGATTGCGAGGTCTTCACGAGAGTTTACGTGTGACTTTGCAGTAGTTTCAATTTTTCCATTCCATTTTTCATGCATTTCAAGTGCTTGCTCAATTGCTGACATTTTCATACGTCCTCCTTTGATTACAGTTTTGCTGCTCTTTTATGATAACATTCTTCTGATATGAAAGCAAATCAAAAAACTTCTTTCCATTTTGTGCAAAATGTTGTATACTTGGGTTTATCAAAAGCAGATTAGTCAGTTCAGACAAGATTTCCCAATGTTAAAAGTTTAATATTTTTTTGGATAAGAAAAGTAATTGGAATAAAGGAGGAATATAGAACATATGACGAGAGAAAAATATGAGTCCCTGCCTCTTTCTACATTAAAAGAGGTGGCAAAAACGCGCGGACTTCGCGGAATTTCAACGATGAAAAAAGCAGATCTGATCGATCTTATGCTGGAAGAAGATGACAAAGTTTCAATAAAAGAGGCGAAGGAGGAAGTAAAATCCGAAAAAGCCGGAACCGCAGATATTGAACAGCTCGACAGTGGACGTACGGTGAATGGAATTCTGGAAGTCATGGATGGATACGGATTTATCCGTTCCCAGAACTATCTGCCGGGCGAGGAAGATGTATATGTATCACCATCGCAGATCCGCAGATTCAGCCTGAAGACAGGGGATATCCTGACAGGAAATACAAGAGTAAAGACACAGTCTGAAAAATTCAGTGCGCTTCTGTATCTGACCAAGATCAATGGAATGTCTCCGGCAGAAGCAGGACGCAGAATGAACTTTGAAAATATGACACCGATTTTCCCAAATGAACGTCTCAGACTGGAAGCGGGAAAGAGCAGCACTGCAATGCGTGTTATGGATCTGATCTCTCCAATTGGTAAGGGACAGCGAGGCATGATCGTATCACCGCCGAAAGCAGGTAAGACAACCCTGTTGAAGCAGGTGGCGCTTTCTATGAGGAAGAATAATCCGGAGATCCATCTTCTGATCCTTCTGATCGATGAACGTCCGGAAGAAGTAACCGACATCAAAGAAGCCATTGAAGGGGATAATGTGGAAGTTATTTATTCGACCTTTGATGAGCTTCCGGAGCATCATAAACGTGTGTCAGAGATGGTGATCGAGCGTGCAAAACGTCTGGTTGAGCACAAAAAGGACGTTGTGATCCTTTTGGACAGCATTACCCGTCTGGCAAGAGCATACAACCTGGTTGTTCCACCGAGCGGACGAACCCTGTCCGGTGGTCTTGATCCGGCAGCACTTCATATGCCGAAACGTTTCTTTGGTGCAGCGAGAAATATGCGTGAGGGCGGAAGCCTTACTATCCTCGCGACCGCACTTGTAGATACCGGAAGTAAGATGGATGATGTCATCTACGAAGAATTTAAGGGAACCGGTAATATGGAACTGGTGCTTGACCGGAAGCTTTCTGAAAAGAGAATCTTTCCTGCAATCGATATCCCGAAATCCGGAACAAGAAGAGAGGATCTGCTTCTTACGAAAGAGGAGCAGGAAGCAGTGGATATTATGCGCCGTGCATTAAACGGAATGAAGTCAGATGAAGCGGTAGACAGCATTCTGAATATGTTTGACCGCACGAAAAATAACGTAGAATTTGTCCAAATGGTCAAAAAAACAAAGTTTATTTAGAAAATTACTTGCATTTAGAAAAAAACTATGTTATGCTAACATAGCTGTTTAAAGATATTAGCCGCGTGAAAGCGCGTAAAACGAATAAAACAAGAAGAGGTGAAAATCATGAAAGAAGGAATCCATCCAGATTACTATCAGGCAACTGTAACTTGCAACTGTGGGAATACATTCGTAACAGGTTCTACAAGCAAAGAAATCCACGTAGAAATCTGCTCTAAATGTCATCCGTTCTACACAGGACAGCAGAAAGCAACTCAGGCCAGAGGTCGTGTTGACAAGTTTAACAAGAAATACGGAATTCAGTAATAAGAGAATTCAACAGGCTGGGATTGTGAAATCTCAGCCTATTTTGTGTATACGACGAATTAAAAAGGACATAACAGAATATGAAATCTTCGAATATTGGTGGTCAGGCTGTCATCGAAGGCGTGATGATGAAGAATAAAGACCGTTATGCGGTTGCGGTGAGAAAGCCTGACGGAGAGATAGAAGTTACAACAGATACATATAAAAGTGTAGTTGGAAAATATACGGCACTTACGAAGCTCCCTTTTGTCAGAGGAATCTTTAATTTTGTTGATTCTCTGGTGCTGGGGATGAAGACTTTGACCTGGTCAGCAAGCTTCTATGAGGAAGAGGAAGAAAAAGAGATGACCGAAGTCGAAGAAAAGAAGCAGGAGCGTACGGAAAAGCTTTTGATGACGCTGACGATGGTTGTATCTTTTGCACTTGCAATCGGTATTTTTATGGTACTTCCGTATTTTTTGTCAGATCTGCTGAAGAAATGGATTTCTTCCTATACAGTTCGGATTATCATTGAGGGAATCATCCGCATTGCGATTTTTGTTGCCTATGTGGGCGGAATTTCGGTAATGAACGATATTAAGCGTTTGTATCGCTATCATGGCGCGGAGCATAAGTGTATCAACTGTATTGAACATGGACTTCCACTGACTGTTGAAAATGTTAGAAAGAGCTCTAAAGAACACAAAAGATGTGGAACCAGCTTCATGCTGTTTGTCATGATCGTGGGAATCGTTCTCTTATTTTTTGTAAGGGTAGAATCTCCGCTGATGAGAGTGATTGTGAGAATTGCACTTCTTCCGGTGATTGCTGGTATTTCTTATGAGTTGATCAAATGGGCAGGAAGCAGTGAGAATCCGGTCGTGTGTATCTTAAGTAAGCCGGGACTTTGGCTGCAGGGGCTTACGACAAAGGAACCGGACGATGAGATGATCGAGGTCGGGATTGCGGCTGTAGAAGCGGTGTTTGACTGGAAAGCGTATTTGAGAGAGAATTTCGGATATAAGGAAGAGGAGTAAAAGCTGTGACCTATCAGGAAGCATATCAGAAAGCCACAGGTGAATTGAAAGCGGCGGGGATTCCGGAGCCGGAAAGTGATTCCTGGATCCTGCTGGAGCATGTGACCGGCATGACAAGGACCAGATATTATGTGGATGGTTTTGAAAGAATGCCGAAAAATGAAGAAGACCGGTTCTTTGAGCTGGTAAGCTGCAGAAAAACCCGGATTCCGGTGCAGCATCTGACCGGGGTTCAGGAATTTATGGGATATGAATTTGCAGTCAATGAACATGTACTTGTGCCAAGACAGGATACTGAGATTCTTGTAGAGGAAGCAGAAAAAAGACTGCTTCTTATGAAAAAGGAAAATCCGGTAAAAGTGCTGGATATGTGTACCGGTTCAGGCTGTATCCCAATCAGCCTGAAACTGAGAAATCCGCAGATTGTCATAGAAGGTGCAGATATTTCAGAAGAAGCTCTGAAAGTGGCTGAAAAAAATGCCAAAAAGCTGGGAGTGAGCGGTAAGTGGATCCAGACTGATATGTTTGAAAATATTACAGGAACATTTGACATGATCACATCGAATCCACCTTATATCCCGACAAAAGTGATCGAAGAGCTGGAAGCAGAGGTACGTCTTCATGACCCGTATGAGGCATTGGACGGAAAAGAGGACGGTCTTTATTTTTACCGGATCCTGGCAGAAAAGGTTCCGGAATATCTGACAGACGGCGGCTGGCTTGTGATGGAGATTGGATATGACCAGAGTACAGATGTGGAAAAATTGCTGAAAGAGACTGGATTTGAACAGATTTCAACGCAAAAGGATCTGGCAGGTCTTGACCGTGTGGTATGTGGCGTGTACAATAGGCGTAGCAAATAACAGGAGGAAAAGAAATGTTTGATAAATTAGAAGATCTGCTCATTCGTTATGAGGAGATTATGGGTGAGCTTCAGGAACCGGACGTGGTGAATGACCAGTCACGTTTCCGCAAGCTGATGAAAGAACAGAATGATCTGACCCCGATTGTTGAGGCATATAAAGAATATAAAAATTGTAAACAGAACATTGAAGACAGTCTTTCTCTTCTGGAGGAAGAATCCGATGAAGAGATGAAAGAGCTGGCAAAAGAAGAACTCAGTGAGTCTAAGAAGAGAGTCGAAGAGCTGGAACAGGAGCTCAAGATTCTTCTTCTTCCAAAAGACCCGAACGATGACAAGAACGTTATCGTGGAGATCCGTGCAGGTGCAGGTGGAGATGAAGCTGCCCTTTTTGCGGCTGAGATCTACCGTATGTATGTACATTATGCAGACAGCAGACGCTGGAAGACAGAGATGATCTCCCTCAATGAAAACGGAATCGGCGGATTCAAGGAAGTTGTATTTATGATCACAGGACAGGGAGCATATTCCCGTATGAAGTATGAAAGTGGTGTACATCGTGTACAGCGTGTGCCAGAGACAGAAAGCGGCGGACGTATCCATACTTCAACCATTACCGTAGCAGTGATGCCGGAAGCAGAAGAAGTTGACGTTGTGATCGATGAAAAAGATATCCGTATCGATGTTATGCGTGCATCTGGTAACGGTGGCCAGTGTGTCAATACCACAGACTCTGCTGTACGACTGACTCATTATCCGACAGGAATCGTGATCTACAGCCAGACTGAAAAATCACAGCTGCAGAACAAGGAAAAGGCATTTCGTCTTCTGCGTTCCAAATTATATGAACTGGAACTGGAGAAGCAGCATTCTGCAGAGGCTGAGGCAAGAAGAAGCCAGATCGGTACCGGAGACCGTTCTGAGAAGATCCGTACTTACAACTTCCCACAGGGACGTGTGACCGATCACAGAATCAAGCTTACGCTTCATAAGTTGGACAGCATTATGAACGGAGATCTGGATGAAGTCATTGACAGCCTGATCGCAGCAGACCAGGCAGCAAAGCTGGCATCGATGAATGAGGCAGTATAATAGAAGCAGGCAAAAGTGTATAAAGACAGGAAAGCCTGTGAGTATGTTCTTCGAATTATTATGGATGATGAAGAACTCACAGTTATTGACAACGAAGTGCAGATGGATTTCAAGAACATGCCCGATCGCCCATATTGATCGGACAATAAAAGCAAATATTGAAACCGTCAGAGGATGGCTTGCAGGACGCACTCCTGCTAAAAAATAGTAATAGGATACCCTCATACAGGTCAAGAAAATAGAAATGTCCCGTATGGGGGATTTTTATATACCGAAAAACAAAACAGAGGCGTTGAATGAACATACAACAATTAACTTACATTGTAGAAATCGCAAATTGCAAAAGCATTTCCCGCGCAGCAGAGTACCTTTTCGTCTCGCAGCCCGCTCTGTCCCAGCAGATCCGGAATCTGGAAAAGGAACTGGGATACCGCGTATTTCACAGGACAAGCAAAGGACTGGAACTTACCGAAAAAGGGAATGTTTTTTACCAAAAAGCGCAAGAAATGCTAAAAGACTGGAATCGTTTTAAAGAAGAAGTGATTTCGGGAACAGAACATAAAAAATTAAAAATCGGACTTGGTGCCAGAGTCTATTCCAACAGACTGTTTCCGAAGATTGCCAGATATTTTGAAAGGCATCCGGAGCTCGAGGTGACATTTTATACGGAGGCTGGGCTGGATGCATATGCGGCGATCAAGGACGGTTCACTTGATATGGCACTGGACCGGATGCCGGAAAATGAAATCGGCATGGAGAAATGCGTCTGTTTTGCAAAAGAACTGATCCGTGAGAAGCAGTGTATACTGACGGCACTGGATCATCCGCTCGCGCAGAAGAAAAATGCTTCAATCATGGATTGCAGGGAATATACTATGCTTACAGGACTGGAGCATTCGGTGGAAGACCGTCTCCTCAGAAAGACATATGGTGAACAGAATATCGCATGGAAGAGAGTCATCCGCTCAGACAGCATCGATACGGTGATGAAGATGGTGAAAAGCGGAAGCGGAATCGCGATCGGACCAAAGTCCTTTGCAGAATACTATGGGGTTACGGCGGTGCCACTGGTTCCAGCCAGGCAGGACAGTCTTTATTTTGCCTACCTGAAATCAAAGAAAAAAGAGCCGGAAATCCGGGAATTTCAGAGGTATCTGACTACTCTGGTTTCCAGTGTTTGTCCAGATTAAATCCGCGTCCCTGGACTTCCTGTACCTGGGAAACGATGATAAAGCTTTCCGGATCGATCTGATGAACATTTTTTTCAAGTTGGACGAGTTCACGGTTGGAGATGACGGTGAGTACCATATTCAGCTGCTGGTTCAGATAGCCACCTTGAACTGGAATGATGGTTGCACCGCGGTCAATCTGGGTAAGTACAAAATTACGGATTTCATCTGAATGTTTGCTGATGATCTGAACAGCAATCCTTGAAGTTCCGCTGACGATCAGCTTGTTCATGACAAGGGTGTAAATGATCACATACAAAATCGCATATAGTACCTTGTCAACTGGCTGATAAAGTGCCTGCCCCAGGATGACAAAGAAGTCAATGATGTACAATCCGGCTGAAACAGGAAAACGGAAATATTTATTTAAGATCAGTGGCGGAACGTCTACGCCACCGGTAGAAGCACCGGTACGGATGATCATTCCAAGGGAGATTCCGATTCCGATGCCAGCAAAGAGTGTGCATAGGATCAGATTGTCTGTCAGAACATAATCTCCAAGGATCTGATTGAAGAATTCCAGTGCGATCGGATACATAAAAGAGCTTAAAATTGCAGATAATGTATATTTTTTCCCGAGGAAAATATAGGCAAGCACCAGCATGATAATGTTGAAAGCGAGCACCAGAGAGGAAAGAGGGATCCCGGTTATGCGCTGCAGGATCAGCCCGATTCCGGTCGTGCCACCGGCAACAAGGTCAGCCGGAAGAAGAAAGACTCTGGCTGAAAAAGCGTTGAGTATATTTCCCAGGCAGATGATGAGAACAGAAGAAATCTGTTCTTTTCTTTTTGTAGTAAGTTTCATTGGTCAGTACCTCCATAAGTCGATACTTCTAATTTAGGAGAAATGGGAGAAAATGGGAAATACATTCTATGAATAGTGATATAAGAAAAACTTATATCATATATAACGCTGCGTGGTTGAAAAAGTAACAGGATATGCTAAAATTGACATAAATGAGAGAACATGAGGAGGTACAAAAGATGGGACATATTGTACAGCGTCTGGTTCGGAATGCCATCATGCAGGCGGTGAATCAGGTGATCCAGAATAAGACACAGCAGGAAGCTGCGAAATTTGGAAATGAATGGAAGGGCAGTTTTCATTGTCTGGTATCCGGGTATTACAGCGGCATGACCGTTAAATATCTGATGCTTCCATTTGCAGTTTTCTGCATTCTGTGCGCAATAGGAAGCGGGATTGCCGGCGGGCTGACTTACAGTATCTGGTTCCTTGTGATCGCAATGGTGTGCCTGGTTACGCGCAGCTATGGAATGAAAATGATGCGTGTGATCATTTACTGGGACAATGGTATGGCATTCTATGACAAGGATGGCAATGAACTCGTACAGCTGCCACGGACAGCCATCGAGCAGATGACGGTAAAAAATGGTAAGATCACCATCCCATGGGAAGATAAAGAGTATAAGATTATCAGGAACCCATTTGATAACGAAAAAGAAGTACGGGAAATGCTTAATTTTTATTCGCCAGAAAATTCCAAATGGATTGCCCGGTAAATAAAAGACAGATAAGTGACAGAAAAAGGAAGCTCTGATTGCACAGATCATCGAGGCAATGCGCACTTTCCGAACATAAGCAGGAGGTTTAGGACATGAATTTTCAGATCACAGAATATTGCCATCACATTTTAGAAGAGTATATAGAAGAAGGGGATATCTGCATTGATGCCACCGCCGGAAACGGCGGTGACACGGAGTTTTTGTGCCAGAAAGTTGGAGAGACCGGAAATGTCTATGCTTTTGATGTGCAAGAGATGGCGATTGCGCATACCAGAGAACGCCTCGAAAAAGCGAACCTGTCGACAAGAGCCAAGCTGATCCAGGACGGTCACGAAAAAATGCAGACCTATGTAAAAGAAGAAGCCAAGGTCATCATCTTCAATTTCGGCTACCTCCCCGGCGGCGACCACAAAATCGCAACCCGCGCAGCCACCAGCCTCACCGCCATCGAGTCGGCCCTTAGCCTGCTCAAAAAAGGTGGCATCATAAACCTCTGCATCTACAGCGGCGGCGACACCGGCTACGAAGAAAAAGAAGCCATTTTGAATTATCTCAAAACATTAGACTCCAAAAAATGGCTCGTAATCGTAAATTCCTATTTTAACCGTAAAAATGATCCTCCACTTCCTGTATTCATCTATAGACTGAAATAGTTTTTATTTCAGAAAACAGTAGTGGAGTAACTGGATCAACAAAGCCGTTTTGCGTTTTTTATGTCTGTCGAAGAAAATCATACCGGAACAAACGAACAAATAAAGCCGTTTTTGCGGTTTCCTGTTTGGCAAAAACCTCGTACTGGGGCAACAGTCATAACCAGTAAAGTAGATCTGCCAAGACTGCAAAATAGAACGTTCCAATTCCATTCGAGGCAATGAAGATAAGACTCAAAAATTGTGGAAGCCATTGCTGACACAATTTTCGCTTTCAGAGGCTTATCGGAATGGTTTGCCGAGTGGAATTGGAACGTTCTATTTTGCAGTCTTGGCTCACTAACTTTACAAGTAACACAAAAAAATACAAGAAAACCGCAAAAATCCACTCAAAATGTGGTATACTAACAGACAGTACCGCAAAAAAGCGGAATATGGAAGGATTTTTTATGGCAGAAGCAAAATTTAAAAGACCAGAACTGACAGACCGGGATCTTATTGATTTTTATTTCAAAAAGTACCCAAGCAGAAGTTGCGACCGTACTTTTGCAAATGTATATCTGTGGGCAAGGTTTTACGAAGTAGAATTTGCACAATATAATAACGTTCTCCTGTTCCGGGACAACAGTGCAGGTTACGGCTATGCATTTCCGGCAGGTGAGGATGAAGATGTAAAAGCAGCGATTGAAGATATCATGAAGTGGGAGAAAGAAAAAGGCGTTCCATTCTGTCTGTATGGGGTGACAAAAGAGAATTTCGCCAAGCTTGAAACATGGTTTCCAGGCAAATTCGACATCACCTATCACAGGGATGAGGCGGATTATGTCTATGAAAGTGAGAAACTTGCAACACTTTCCGGCAAAAAGCTGCACGGCAAGCGGAATCACGTCAATAAATTTAAAGCACTTCACGGAGATAACTGGAGTTACGAAACGATTACAGAGGATAATCTGGAAGAGTGTTTTCAGATGGCACTGAAATGGCGGAATCTGAATGGCTGTGAAGATGATGAAGAGAAGAATTCCGAGATGTGTGTAACACTCAATTCACTGCGCCTTTACAAAGAACTAAACCTGATCGGAGGTCTGCTCAGAGTTGGTGATGAGATTGTTGCATTTACGATTGGAGAAGCGGTAAATGACGATACCTTTGTGGTTCATATCGAAAAAGCTTATGCGGATATTGAAGGTGCGTATACCATGATCAACCAGCAGTTCGTAGAGCATGAAATTGCCGGAAAATACAAATATACCAACCGGGAAGATGATGTTGGAGAAGAAGGATTAAGAAAGGCCAAGCTTTCCTACAAACCGGTATTTATGGTAGAAAAAGGTGTTGTGACATTAAAAGAAGACAGCGAAAAGGAGTGTGCAAAAGATGATATCTAAGAAGATGGAAAATATGGTGGCAAACAGCTCGGCGATCCGCGCCATGTTTGAAGAGGGAAATCGTCTTGCAAAAATTTACGGACCGGAAAATGTATTTGATTTCAGTCTCGGTAATCCAAATGTACCGGCACCGAAAGCCGTAAAGCAGGCGATTCTTGATATTTTGGATGAAGAAGATGAACTGGTGCTTCATGGATATACTAACAGCAATGCGGGATATGAAGATGTTCGCCAGGCTGTAGCTGAATCTCTGAATGAGCGATTTGGTACTGCATTTGCAGCAAAAAATATTACGATGACAGTTGGCGCAGCAGGCGGACTGAATGTTATTTTAAAAGCACTGTTAAATCCGGGAGATGAAGTGATCACATTTGCACCGTACTTTGGAGAGTACAGAAGTTATGTCAATAATTTTGACGGTGTTCTGGTTGAAATCTCACCGAATACCGTAGATTTTCAGCCAAAGCTGGATGAATTTGAGGCAAAGATCACACCGAAGACAAAAGCAGTGATCGTTAATACACCGAATAATCCGACCGGTGTTGTCTATTCCGAAGAGACGATCAGGAAAATGGCAGAGATCATGGAGAAGAAGCAGAACGAATACGGAACAGAGATTTATCTTATCTCTGATGAGCCATACCGTGAGCTTGCTTATGATGGTGTGGATGTACCGTATCTGACCAGGTATTATGCCAATACGATCGTAGGATATTCTTATAGTAAATCTCTTTCCCTGCCGGGAGAGCGAATCGGATATCTGGTGATTCCGGATGATGTAAAAGATTCAGAGACACTCATTGCAGCAGCAAATGTTGCAAACCGTATTCTTGGATTTGTCAATGCGCCAACCCTGCAGCAGAAGGTAGTTGCAAGATGTTTGCATGAGAAAACCGATATTTCATACTATAACAGAAACAGGGAGACTCTTTACCAGGGACTCATAGAATGTGGATTTGAATGTGTCAAACCGCAGGGTGCATTTTACCTGTTCATGAAGACTCCGATCAAGGATGAAAAGACATTTTGCCAGGAAGCAAAAAAATATAATCTGCTTCTAGTACCGGGAAGTTCTTTTGGATGTGCAGGATATGTCAGAATTGCATATTGTGTAGCTTATGAGACAATCGTAAATGCACTGCCGAAATTCAAAGAGCTTGCAAAAGAATATCAGCTAGGATAAGACAAAAGCAAAAGATGTGACAGAAAGGTGAGAAAGCAAGATGAGAGAATTTGAGAAAAATATCCGAAAAGTAGAACCTTATGTTCCGGGTGAACAGCCACAGAAAAAAGTGATCAAACTGAATACCAATGAGAATCCGTACCCACCTGCACCGGGAGTTCTTGCGGCGATGAAAAAGCTGGAGGGTCATGTGGAAAGTTTAAGGCTGTATCCGGATCCGACATCTGATGCACTGGTCAGTGCACTGGCGGACTTTTATCATGTTGGAAAAGATCAGGTTTTTGTGGGAGTGGGATCTGACGATGTTCTCTCTATGTGTTTCCTTACCTTCTTTAACTCGGAAAAACCGGTTTTCTTTCCGGATATTACATATTCCTTCTACAAAGTATGGGCAGATCTTTACCGGATTCCATACGAATGCAAGAAGGTAGATGAAAACTTCCATATCATAAAAGAAGATTATTATCCGGAAAATGGTGGTGTGATCTTCCCGAATCCAAATGCACCGACATCCATCTATGAAGATCTGGAATTTGTGGAAGATATCATCAGACACAACCAGGATGTTATTGTGATTGTGGATGAGGCATATATTGATTTCGCAGGAGAGTCAGCACTTTCGCTTCTGGACAAATATGACAACCTGATCATTACGCAGACATTTTCAAAGGCAAGATCGATGGCTGGAATGCGTATTGGATATGCAATCGCAAGTCCGCTCCTGATCAAGTATTTAAACGATGCAAAATATTCGTTCAATTCTTATACTATGAACAAAACTTCTCTGGTATACGGAGCAGAAGCGGTAAAAGATAAAGAATATTTTGCTGAGACAACACGTAAAATTGTGGAGACAAGAGACTGGGCAGAAGAAGAATTCAAAAAGCTCGGCTTTGTATTTCCAAAACCAAGCGCAAACTTCATCTTTGTATCACATCCGGAATACGATGCAAAAGAACTCTTTGAAGCAATGAAAGCAAAAGGAATCTATGTGCGTTTCTGGGGAAGCGAGCGGATTGAGCAATATCTGCGTGTGACGATCGGTACGAGAGAAGAGATGGAAGCACTCTTTGCCTTCCTCCGTGAATATATGATGTAAGTGTTAAAAACATAAATTGCGTTTGTGCTTACACAAATAAGCAATTTATGCGTATTGACACGTCGAACACCGATTTAATAAGTAAAAAAATAGGAGATTTGTATGACTGAAACTTTAGTACAGTGGTTTGTAACTCATTTGGGTGGCAAGGCTGCCAAAGAACTGATTATCTTTATTATTTCAATGATTCCGATTCTGGAGCTCAGGGGAGGAATCCTTGCGGCAGGTCCGGCGTTTTTAAATATCCCGACCTGGCGTGCAATCCCGATCTGTCTGGTCGGGAACCTGATCCCAATTCCGTTTATCCTGCTTCTGATCCGTCCGATTTTTGCATGGCTGCGCAAGACGCGCCTTTTCCGTCCGCTTGTAGAAAAGCTGGAGAAAAAAGCGATGAGCAAAAGTGATCGGATCAGCAGATATGAATTCTGGGGGCTGGTACTCTTCGTAGGAATCCCGCTTCCGGGAACCGGAGCCTGGACCGGAGCTCTTGTCGCATCCCTCCTTGGCATCGACTGGAAAAAAGCTTTCGGAGCAATCGTAGTCGGCGTATGCATGGCATCGGTGATCATGTATATCCTGTCTTACGTTGTGATCGGAGGGATTTTTGGATAAAAATGTGAAAGTTTTCTCTTTGAGAGAATACAGAATGGCTGTATACGAAAGTATATGGTCATTTTTGTTTGGCGAATGATAGAGGTTGAGTGAGCATCAGCCACAAAAGGAATCGTTCGGATTCTATTTTGCGCTATGGAGATGAGACTCAGGAAGCATGGAAGCCTTTGCTGAACATGCTTCCCGTCCTAAGAGGCTCATCGGAATGGTTAGCGCAACTTGAATCCGAACGATTCCTTTTGTGGCTGGCGCTCTTTGAACTTTATCGAATAAAATGTGGTGATATTGGTAAGATAACAGCAATTCAGAACGAAGCAGGAGAAAACTTTGAGAAGGGATGAGGAGTCTGTTGTTTAATTGAAAACATTTGACTATCGGGCATTTATTGGAAAACATGTATTATTTTCGTTAAACATCGAACCAGAGTTGAAAGGGAGAATAACAATCGGAATGAATAAGTTCCTGTTCATTCGCTTTGCTACAAGCATTCAAAAATCAGGCTGACGGGAATACACTAGAAGGGCAGAAGGACCAAAAAAAACCGGATTAATTCACTTATTATGCAATGGAGATGAGACTCAAAAATCGTGGAAGCCTTTGCTGAACACGATTTTCGCCTTAAGAGGCTCATCGGAATGGTTTGCATAATGGAATTAGTCCGGTTTCTTTTGGCTCTTCTGCCAGCACAGCGCAAAGTATGGCAGCCGTCCCTTTGTTAATTATAGTAGAAAAGAGAATGAACTTACGAATAAATTCTAACCTTCAACGGAATCCCCATTTCGTCCGCAATCTTCTGTGACGCATCGATTTCTTCCTGTGAAATGATGCTTACCACACTGAACTGCACAGATGAGAACAGTTTCTTCGCTTTCTCGGCAAATGCAAGCATATCTGGGAATGCATTTTCAAAACAAGGCTGTGTAACTTCCTGGTAACGCTCTGCGGTTGGCGCATTCAGGCTGATCGATACGGCATCGATATATTTTGCCATTTCTTCTGCGATCGGCTTTTTATTGAAGAGTTCGCCAAGTCCGTTGGTATTGACGCGAAGGAGAACTTTCGAATGTTTTTCTTTCATGTATTTTGCAGCAGCAATCAGATTATCGTAGGCACAGGTCGGTTCCCCGTAGCCGCAGAAGACGGCTTCCGGATAATTTGTAAAATCAAAAGCATCAATAGCTGCCTTGATCTCTTCGAAAGAAGGATTGTGGTCGTGCCAAAGTTCTGTTGCCTCTCCGATGGCTTCATGCTCGTTACGGATGCAGAAAATACATTTGCAAGTGCAGCGGTTGGTGATGTTAAAATATGCATTGTTTTTAAATGTGTAAATAATATCTGACATTATAATAAAATCTCCTCTTTGAAAGTCAGGCGGATATTCAAGAACCACCTGTCATTTGCGTATGATTAAATATTTGGCTAAATTCCAAATTTGTTTTTCATTGTATTCTTGAAACCGGCTTTGTCAAGAGTGGAACCAAGAATGATAAAGATCACAGCACTTCCGCCTGACTGGGCAAGGGTTCCTACAATCGAAGGAATCAGTGCACCCCAGGTTCCGAACAGGATTACATCTGTGATATAATATCCAATAAAGGAAATTACAGCGGCAACAATAACGCCGACACAGTTGTGTACATTCACGATCTTGTCCTTTTTACATGTGATCGGAAGGGAGATCAGCATCTTGATGATGAAGGTTGCAGGTGCATATACCGGGGCAGTCAGGATATCTGCCATGGCACCACCGATTGCACCAGCAAACATGGCATATGGTGTTGGGAGGAATGCAGCGGCAAGATAGATCAGAGAATCTCCGATGTGTACATATCCGCCATTTACACCAAATGGAATATGGAAAATATAAGCAGTTGTCACACAGATCAGTGCTGCAAAAAGAGCTGTTGAAGTCAGTCTGGAGACTTTCTGATGAGAAAGTGCATTTGCAGATGGTTCTGGATTGTTAATGATTGTAGATGACATGATAGTTACCTCCCTAGGTTTTATTTATTTTGTAAATGTCAGTCAAGCAGCATAGAAAGATGGGATTCAAAATTGATTCCATCATTGCGCGGAATCTGGTCGGCAACGGTGTCAATCAGAGATTTTTCGATAAACCGGCATGCTTTTTCCACGCCTGCAGCTGCACTTTTTCCCTGTACCATCGAGGCACATACGACAGCGGAGAGCAGGTCACCGGTGCCAGAATAGCTTCCTCCGTGAATTCCAGAGGAAATGACGCTTATCTGGTCGTTCTCGAGAACCAGATTGTAATATTTTACGGTATCATCAGAAGGAGCCTGATAAAGAATACCGGTGACGATGATCGTCTGGATCTGCGTTTCTTTCAACGGAGCGGCAATCCGGGCAATCCGGTCCAGATAATCCGGTTCGTCCTTATACTTGGTAAGCCCTGCAAAATCAGAGTGTGTTAAAAGACACAGCTCGGTAAGATTTGGCGTGATCACATCGGCATGGGATACAAGCTTCTGCATCTGCTGTTGGAGTCTGGGAGTGAAAATGTCATATTTGACACCGGAATCTCCCATGACCGGATCGACAAAGAGCAGAGTGGAAGGGGTTCTGAACTTCTCACAGAAATTCAGGATTTTTTCCGCCTGATCTGCGCTGCCGAGATATCCGGTACTGATCGCATCCAGGGTAAGACCACGTTTTTGCCATTCTTCTGTGTAATGATCGATCTTGTCGGTAAAGTCCGTACAGTAATAGCTGTCGTAGCCGGTCTGATTGGTTAAAACTGCCGTTGGCAGAGGACAGGCCTGCACACCCATGACGGAAAGAACCGGGATCGCAGCTGTCAGAGAGCATTTACCAAGACCGGACAGATCATTGATAACAGCGACTCGTTTTATCATTGAAGTATCCTTTCCGAAATACAAAATGAAAAATTCTTGCATTTCTTATGTGTTTTATATAGAATAAAATAAAAGTGTCATTTGTAAAATATACAAAAAGAAATATTTTTTAGAGGTCAGTTATGAGAGTAGAATTACAGAATGAGGAACACTGCCGGTATCTGAGAGTGTATCATTATTACAGGAATCTGATTCTATCCGGGCAGATGAAGTCAGAGACAAAGCTTCCATCGATCCGTAAAGGTGCAAGCGAGCTGCAGATGAGCCGGACGACGATGGAGAATGCGTATATGCTTCTGGCAGCAGAAGGTTATATTGTGTCCAGACCGCAGAGTGGATATTATGTGACGGATATTGCCGAGAAGCAGGAAGAGGGCAGAAAGATTGCAAGCCGGCATGTAAGGAAGCAGGAGAATCCGGTTGTCTATGATTTTGCAACATCAAATGTAGATAAAGAGAGTTTCCGGTTTGAATTATGGCGGAGATATATGAAGAGCGCAATGCGTCAGGATGAGAGACTGCTTTCTTATGGAGAACCGCAGGGGGAACAGGAGTTCAGGGAAGTACTGTCTGAATATATTCAGAAGACCAGAAGTGTGATCTGCAGCCCGGATCAGATCGTGATCGGTGCCGGTATACAGAGTCTTCTGCATATTCTGTGCCCACTGAATCATAAAAAGAGAACCGTATTTTTCAGGGACAGTGAGTTTGTACAGGGAATGACGGTTTTTGAAGATCATAACTACCGGATTGCAGGAAGTGCGGAAGAAGAGATTGGAATGTATTACGTGTCACCATCACAGATGACAAGATTTGGTGGGGTGATGCCGATCCAGGAAAGACTGGAACTGGTCGGACGCGCCGAGAAAGAGCATTTTCTGATCATTGAAGATGACTATAACAGTGAGTTCAAATATTTTCAGAAACCGGTTCCGTCCCTGCAGGGACTTTCGGGAGGAAGAAATGTCATTTATCTGGGAACATTTTCCAAAATGCTGCTTCCGTCTATCAGGATCAGTTATATGATACTGCCGCCGGAACTGATGGAAACTTACGAAAAAAGAAAAAATAATTACAATCAGACTGCATCCAAGGCCGAGCAGATCGCACTGACACAGTTTATCCGTGACGGACATCTGGCGAGTCAGGTCCGTAAATCCAGGAAGATCCATCTGGCAAAGGCAGAAAAGCTTGCGGAGAGTATCCACAAGGTATTTGGGGATACAGTAAATGTAAAGATCGGGGAAGCCGGTTTTATGGTTCAAATTATATTTTCAAATGGAACAGATGTTAAGAAAGTGGCAAAAGCAGCCCGAAAAGAAGGTCTTACATTCCGGGAAGCCGAAGGACATACGCTGTTACTGACCTGCGCAGGTGTAGAGTCGGACAAATACGAAGAAGCTATGCAGATCCTTGCAAAATGCGTTATAATAGATAATATGAAGTGACCTCACATTTGTAGCAATGTGGATTTACCTGTATACTAGAATTTGATAAGAACAAAGGTAACAAGGATTACCGCATACAAAAGGAGATCACTCATATGAAAAGAATACTAAAAATTGGCATGAATATCCATACCACAAATTACACATTATGCGCAATGGAACCAATAATCGGTGAGGCTGACAGTGTATTTGAAACAATCAAGGTAACATCGGATTATAAAAATATCCTGCTGTTTATTGAAAATATGAAAATGAAACTTGGGTTGAATGATGAATACGATATTCAGTGTGGATATGAGGCGGGCTGTCTTGGATATTCACTCTATAACTAGCTAACAGCCGCAGGAGTAAAATGTGTGATACTTGCACCAAAAACCATGCTTACACCGCAAAGTGTAAGAATAAAGACAGATATGTGGGATGCATATATGATCACCCAATGTTTGTCATATGGTGGTTATCATGCTGTTTATATTCCGACAGGAGAAAGAAAGGGGGAAAGGATGGAAGGTTCACATGAACTGGTTCTGCCAAATGAGGATCTTTCTTTTCGAATGTTTTTGTTTGAAGGGAAAGATGGAAATTATGTCAGGGAAAAGCACTGGCACCGGTCAATCGAGATGTTTGTTGTGCTGGAAGGTAAACTGGATTTTTATATCAATGAAGAAGACATCCATCTGGATAAGAAAACCTTTGTGATCGTTAATTCCAATGAACTGCATTCGATTTCGGCGTCACTTCCGAATAAGACCATTGTACTTCAGATGCCGCTTCAGACATTTGAACGGTATTATACGGATGAGCAGTTTATCTGTTTTACCCACAGGGAAAGAGTACAGGATGAGCAGCTAGTAGAATTGGTGGAGAAGATGTATGCGACATATCAGGAAAAAGAGATAGGATATGAGCTGCAAGTACAGAGTTATTTTTACAGATTGCTATATCTGATGGTGACGAAGTATCGGAAGATGAATGTCAGTGGAGAAATTGTGCGTGAACATAGGAACAGGAACCGGCTTTCTTCTATTACCGGTTACATAAAAGAAAATTTCAAAGAAGATCTTTCACTTGAAGGAGTGGCGCAGAGTTTCGGTTATTCACCCACGTATTTGTCTCGGATGTTTCGGAAATATGCGAAGATCAATTATAAAGAATATGTACAGGGCATTCGTCTGGAATATGCATACCGGGAGCTTACCGGAAGTGATGCATTGGTAGAAGAGATCGCAGAGCATAATGGATTTGCAGATGGAAGGGCATTTGCAAAAGCATTTCAGAAAAAATACGGAGTAAGACCCAGTGAGTTTCGTCGGAGACAGAAATCAGAGGATCAGAAAATGAGTTAGAAAAAGTTGACAAAGACAAGAAAGTGCAGTTAACAGGCTAAGTATTCGGTAGCAGGTACTGAACACGCCTGTTAAAATAAAAAGAAAGAAGGAAGAAACACAATGAAAATCAAAAATGTAACAGATCCAGAATTCAGACGTTATGGACGTATCGTTGATGGCTATGATTTTACAGAAATGATCAAGGTAATGGAGCAGACACCACTTCCGGAGGAGGTTATTTATGTGCCATCGGATAACAAACTGGAGAAGACAGAACCTGCAATTGATCTGAAGATGAGAATTTTTGGAGAACTTCCAATACAGATCGGATATTGTAATGGTCATAACAGCAAGCTGAATGCGTTGGAATATCACAGAAGTTCAGAAGTGAATGTTGCAGTTACAGATATCATTTTACTTCTTGGATCAGAGCAGGATATTGCATCTGATTTTACCTATGAGACATCAAAGGTAGAGGCTTTTCTTGTTCCGGCAGGAACAGGAATTGAAATTTATGGAACAACCCTTCACTATGCACCATGTGGAGTGGATGGAAATGGATTCAAAGCAATCGTTGTTCTTCCACAGGGAACAAACACAGATCTGATGACCTGTCATACAAAATCTTATGATGACAAGCTTCTGACAGCAAAAAACAAATGGCTTATTGCTCACGAAGAAGCAGGTATTGAAGGTGCGGTATGTGGTCTTAAAGGAGAGAACATCGATCTTGCAAAATAAGCGGACGAAAGTCCTTGTTTAGGAGGAAAAGATCATGAATAACATGCCAGAAGTTAAAATCGGAGTTGTTGCGGTAAGCCGTGACTGTTTCCCGGAAAGCCTTTCTGTATCAAGAAGAGAAGCACTTATGAAGGCTTACAAAGAAAAATACGGAGAAAAACACATTTATGAATGTCCGATCTGTATCGTGGAAAGCGAAATCCATATGGTACAGGCTCTGGAAGATATTAAGAAAGCCGGATGTAATGCACTGGTTGTATATCTTGGAAACTTCGGACCGGAGATCTCAGAGACGCTTCTTGCAAAACACTTCGATGGACCAAAGATGTTCGTTGCAGCAGCAGAAGAGAGCGGCAATAACCTGATTCAGGGACGTGGAGATGCATACTGCGGTATGTTAAATGCAAGCTACAACTTAAAGCTTCGTAATGTCAAAGCATACATTCCGGAATATCCGGTTGGAACAGCAGAAGAATGTGCAGATATGATCCATGAATTTGAACCGATCGCAAGAGCTGTTATCGGACTTAACAACTTAAAGATCATCAGCTTCGGGCCAAGACCGCTGAACTTCCTTGCATGTAACGCACCGATCCAGCAGCTTTACAATATCGGAGTAGAGATTGAAGAAAACTCAGAACTTGACCTGTTTGAAGCATTTAACAAACATGCCGGAGATGAAAGAATTCCGGCAATTGTAAAAGAGATGGAAGAAGAACTTGGAGCCGGTAACAAGAAACCGGAAATCCTTTCAAAACTTGCTCAGTATGAACTGACACTTAAAGACTGGGTAGAAGAACACAGAGGATACCGCAAATATGTTGCAATCGCCGGAAAATGCTGGCCTGCATTCCAGACACAGTTCGGATTTGTACCATGCTATGTCAACAGCCGTCTGACAGCACAGGGAATTCCGGTATCCTGCGAAGTAGATATCTATGGAGCACTCAGCGAATTCATCGGAACAGTTGTAAGTGAAGACACTGTAACACTCCTTGATATTAACAACTCTGTACCGGCCGACCTTTATGAAGAAGACATTAAGGGCAAATTCGATTACACACTGAAAGATACATTCATGGGATTCCACTGTGGAAATACTGCATCATCCAAACTTTCATTCTGCGAGATGAAATACCAGATGATCATGGCAAGATCTCTTCCGATTGAAGTAACACAGGGAACACTTGAAGGAGATATCAAACCTGGAGATATCACATTCTTCCGTCTGCAGAGCACATCAGACAATGTACTGAGAGCTTACATTGCACACGGTGAAGTCCTTCCAGTAGCAACACGTTCCTTCGGAGCAATCGGAATCTTCGCAATTCCGGAAATGGGCAGATTCTATCGTCATGTACTGATCGAAAAGAACTTCCCGCATCACGGAGCCGTAGCATTCGGACATTACGGAAAAGCACTTTACGAAGTATTCAAATACATCGGAGTACCGGTAGACGAAATCGGCTACAACCAGCCAAAAGGTGTACGTTACCCAACAGAAAATCCTTGGGGCTAATTAAAACTATACACAATCATATAAGGGGCGGTTGAATGAACCCGCCCCTTTATAGTACAAAGAAACACGAATTAAAAACAGGATTTATGTTTCAAGCAGGCGGTTCAATGTCTTGAGGACCAGATTATAGAAAATAAATATGGCAGATTCCATTTGAGGCAATGAAGATGAGACTCAGAAATTGTGGAAGCCATTGCTGATACAATTTCCGCCCTAAGAGGCTCATCGGAATGCTTTGCCGATTGGAAGATGCAATATTTATTTTCTATAATCTGGTCACAATCCCTCGAATCCGTCAGGTTGATATAAAAACCCTAACAAGGAGGAACATTATGCTCTATATAGGCGTAGACCTTGGAACATCCGCAGTAAAACTTCTGTTAATGGATGAAAAAGGCGACATCAAAAAAATTGTTTCAAAAGAATACCCATTATACTTCCCACATCCGGGCTGGTCAGAACAGCATCCGGAAGACTGGTTTACCCAGTCCGTAGAAGGCATCAAAGAACTGACTTCTGAGTGTGATAAGAGCCAGGTTGCAGGAATCAGCTTTGGTGGACAGATGCACGGACTGGTCATTCTGGATAAAGACGACCAGGTCATCCGCCCGGCAATTCTCTGGAACGATGGACGTACCACAGAAGAGACGGATTATCTGAATAACGAGATCGGAAAAGAAACGCTTTCTAAATACACAGCAAACATTGCATTTACTGGATTTACCGCACCAAAGATCCTGTGGGTAAAGAAAAATGAGCCGGAGAATTTTGCAAAGATCACAAAGATCATGCTTCCAAAAGATTATCTGGCATACTGCCTGTCAGGAAGCTTCTGCTCTGATTATTCGGATGCATCCGGCATGCTTCTGATGGATGTAGAACACAAATGCTGGTCCAAAGAAATGATGGACATCTGCGGCGTAACAGAAGAACAGCTTCCGAAGCTTTATGAAAGCTACGAAGTTGTGGGAAGTCTGAAGCCGGAAGTAGCAGCAGAACTCGGACTTTCTGAAAATGTAAAAATTATTGCAGGAGCAGGCGATAATGCAGCTGCAGCTGTCGGAACAGGAACAGTTGGTGACGGAAGATGCAACATTTCTCTTGGAACATCCGGAACCATCTTTATTTCCAGTGCAAACTTCGGCGTGGATAAGAACAATGCTCTGCATTCTTTTGCACATGCAGACGGTCATTATCATCTGATGGGATGCATGTTAAGTGCTGCATCCTGCAATAAATGGTGGGCAGAAGAGATTCTTCACACGGATGATTTTGCAGCAGAGCAGAAAGATATTACAAAGCTAGGTGAGAACCATGTGTTCTATCTTCCATATCTGATGGGAGAGCGTTCACCGCACAATGATCCATATGCAAGAGCTACCTTTACCGGTATGACGATGGATACCACAAGAGCAGATATGATGCAGGCAGTACTGGAGGGAGTTGTATTTGCACTCCGTGATTCCCTTGAAGTTGCAAAAAGCCTTGGAATCAAGATTGAACGTACCAAGATCTGCGGTGGTGGAGCAAAGAGTCCTCTTTGGAGAAAGATGATCGCCAATATCATGAACCTGAAAGTGGATATCATCGAGAGCGAAGAAGGACCGGCACTTGGAGGTGCAATCCTTGCAGCAGTCGGATGCGGCGAATACGAAAGCGTAGAAGCAGCAGCTGACAAGCTGGTTAAGATTGTAGATACCGTAGAACCGGAAGCAGAACTGGTTGAAAAATACGAAAAGAGATACCAAGAGTTCCGTCAGATTTATCCGGCACTCAAACCGGTATTTCCGCATATTCAGTAATTGAATATAAGATTTTTATGGCGTCAGTCACATTGAATCTTCTTCTTTGCAGTCCCCGTTGACAGTGAAAGTTAAAACCCGTATAATGAATTATAAGATTGACATGATGTGGAGGGCTTGATTCTATGATTATTGCAAAGAATGATGAAGATAAAAGAAGCCGTGTGTGGAACTATGTGACAGGAATTACGACCGTTCTGATCATTATCGTGGCTGGATATTTCATTTACCAGGGATTTTTCGGAAATCCGCTGGAAGGAAAGTGGAAGCATGATGAGAGTGATATGATACTGGAAGTAGATGACCATAATGAAGCAGAGCTTGACTGGAAGAACCTGATCGATGGTAAGGATGTGGATGTGGAACTTGGATATACACTGGATATCAAGGCAAAGCAGATTACATTTACTGTAAAGCAGGAAGAGCTGGATGAGACAGCGAAAGAACTTGGTGATAATGTAACTGCATCGGAAGTAGAGCAGGCGATCAATTCTGTACTCACTACATTCAATTACAGTGTGGACGGAACCGAGCTTACACTTACCGAGTGGGATTATGGGGACCAGATGATTTTTGAAAAAGCAGACAAATAAAGAGAACCCTCTCTCTGTGGGCACGAAAGTCCGCAGGCAGAGGGTTTTGTGTGAGAACAGGAGGTTAAAAGCAGATGACAAGGAAGGAGACAAAAGTAATAAATATCGGAGGAAGAAAGATCGGTGGAGGCAATCCGGTAGCGATCCAGTCCATGACAAATACAAAGACAGAGGACGTGGAATCTACAGTTGCACAGATTCTTGCTCTGGAAAAGGCAGGATGCGAGATTATCCGCTGTGCAGTTCCGAATATGGAAGCAGCACAGGCTTTACAAGAGATTAAGAAACAGATCCATATTCCACTGGTTGCAGATATACATTTTGATTATCGTCTTGCGATCGCTGCAATTGAAAACGGTGCAGATAAAATCCGTATCAATCCGGGGAATATCGGAAGTGAGGACAGAGTCCGTGCGGTTGTGGAGAAAGCAAAAGAATACGAGATTCCGATCCGTGTCGGGGTGAACAGTGGTTCGCTGGAGAAGAACCTTCTGGAAAAATATGGTGGTGTGACTGCAGAGGGAATCGTGGAAAGTGCACTTGACAAGGTACACATGATCGAGAACATGGGCTATGACAATCTGGTGGTCAGTATTAAGTCCTCAGATGTCATGATGTGTGTAAAAGCGCATGAGCTGATCGCAAAGAAATGCCCGTATCCGTTGCATGTGGGAATCACCGAGTCCGGGACGCTGCTTTCAGGCAATATTAAATCTTCAGTAGGACTTGGAATCATCCTTTATCAGGGAATCGGAGATACGATTCGTGTATCGCTGACAGGGGATCCATTAGAAGAGATCAAGAGTGCAAAACTGATCCTGAAAGCACTGGGACTTAGAAAAGGAGGAATTGAAGTTGTATCCTGCCCGACCTGTGGACGTACCAAGATTGATCTGATCGGACTTGCCAATAAAGTAGAGACGATGGTTGCTGAATATCCACTTGATATCAAGGTTGCAGTGATGGGATGCGTGGTAAATGGTCCTGGAGAAGCAAGAGAGGCAGATCTCGGAATCGCAGGAGGAATCGGTGAAGGACTTCTGATCAAGAAGGGAGAGATCATCCGTAAGGTAAAAGAGGATGAGCTTTTAGATGCACTTCGTAATGAACTGGAACATTGGGGCGAATAGAAGATGACAAAGCTATTTTTTGATGTGTTTCCAACATTGAATATGGATAACGACAGCCATATGCTGTTTGAAAAGGTGGAGGTGACGAAAATCACCTCCACTTCAGCCAGAAATCATATCAAGGTTTATATTTACAGTACCCATTTGATCCCGAAGAAGACGGTATGTTATGTGGAGGATCAGATTGAGGAGCAGCTGTTTTCGCAGGGGAATATTCCGGTGACGATCGTCGAGGAATACCGGCTTTCCGAGCAGTATACGCCGGAGAACCTGATGCATGCGTATAAGGAGAGTATCCTTTTTGAACTGGAACAGAAAAGTGTGCTGGAGAAGAATATGTTCCAGAAGGCGAAGTGCCGCTTCGAAGGGGAGCGTACTATGTGTCTGACTATGGCGGACACGATTGTTGCAGAGGGAAAGACCAGCGAGATCACCAGCTATCTGAAGGATGTCTTTGAGAACCGTTTCCATGTGCCGGTGGATGTGGAGATCGACTACGAAGAGGTGAAAGAGAGCAAATACAAGAAATTCAATGAGATGCAGCTTCAGCAGGAAGTAGATGCGATCAGGGAAAGGAATCAGAAGCTGCAGGCACAGCATGCTACGGAAGAGGCGGCGAAAGCAAAAGAAACGGAAGGCATATCAAAGAAGAAAGCGGAAAAAGCAGAAGATGCCGCTAAAGAAGCAGATGCATCAAGTACGCAGAATAAACAGGAACAGAAGAAACCGGAGACTCCGAAAAAGCAGGAATTTGCAGGAAAGTCCAGTGGGTTCAAAAGTGGCAAGGGAAGCTTTGTGCGTCGGGATTATCCGCTCAAGCGCTCCGATGACCCGAACGTAATCTATGGACGGGACTTTGACGATATGCCGATCGAGCTGAAGACAGTTACCGGAGAGATGGGTGAGATTACTTTCCGGGGACAGGTGATCAGCTTTGATACCCGTGAGATCCGGAACGAAAAGACAATCGTCATGTTTGCCGTGACCGACTTTACCGACACGATCATGGTCAAGATGTTTACCCGCAATGACCAGCTCCCGGATCTGCTTGCGGAGATTAAAAAAGGTGTATTTCTGAAAATCAAAGGAGTTACGACGATTGATAAATTTGATGGAGAGCTGACCATTGGTTCTGTAACCGGAATCCGCAAAACTTCGGATTTCCGTGTAACAAGAAAAGACAAGTATCCGGAAAAACGCGTGGAGCTTCACTGCCATACCAAGATGAGCGATATGGATGGTGTTTCCGAGGCAAAAGATCTGGTAAAGCGAGCACATGACTGGGGGCACCCGGCGATTGCGATCACCGATCATGGTGTGGTGCAGGGGTTTACCGATGCCAATCATGTGATCGAGGATCTGGATAAGGATGATCCATTTAAAGTTATTTATGGAGTGGAAGGATATCTGGTAGATGATCTGACTAAGATCGCAGAGAACGAAAAAGGACAGGACCTGGAAGGCACTTACGTGGTATTCGATATCGAGACAACCGGTTTTTCCGCTGTGACTGATCGGATCATCGAGATTGGCGCGGTAAAAGTGGAAGACGGTAAGATTACAGATAAGTTCAGTACCTTTGTCAATCCGAAACGTCCGATCCCGTTCCGTATCACGGAACTTACCAGCATCACCGATGAGATGGTCATCGATTCGCCGGATATTGAGACGATCTTGCCGCAGTTTATAGAATTTATTGGCGATGCGGTTCTGGTGGCGCATAATGCTTCTTTTGATGTGGGATTTATCGAGCAGAACTGCAAAAGGCAGAAGATTGAGGCTGATTTTACTTATGTAGATACCGTTGCACTTGCCCGTGTCCTTCTTCCGGCACTGAACCGTTTCAAGCTGGATACCGTTGCAAAAGCTTTAAATATTTCCCTGGAGAATCATCACCGCGCAGTTGATGATGCAGGCTGCACGGCAGAAATCTTTGTGAAATTTGTGCAGATGCTTAAAGAACGGGAACTGACAACGCTTGCAAAAGTTAATGAATTTGGGGATCTGAACCCGGATTCTATTAAAAAGCTTCCGACTTATCATGTCATTATTCTTGCAAGAAATGACATTGGTCGTGTGAATTTGTATCAGCTTGTTTCTGCATCCCATCTGGTTTACTATAATCGCAGACCCCGTATCCCGAAAAGTGTGCTAAATGAGCACCGGGAAGGTCTGATCGTGGGAAGTGCCTGCGAAGCCGGAGAGCTTTACCGTGCACTTCTGGATGGAAAGCCGGATGAGACGATCGCGAAGATCGTGGATTTTTATGACTATCTGGAAATCCAGCCGCTTGGAAACAATGCATTTATGGTAGAGAGTGACAAAGTAACTTCGGTCAATTCTATGGAAGATATCATGGATCTGAACCGGAAGATTGTGCATCTTGGGGAGCAGTTCCACAAACCGGTCGTGGGAACTTGTGACGTACATTTCATGGATCCGGAAGATGAGGTATACCGCCGGATCATCATGGCAGGAAAAGGATTTGGAGATGCCGATAAGCAGGCACCACTATACCTTCGTACAACGGAGGAAATGCTGGATGAATTTGCCTACCTTGGTTCGGAAAAAGCGTATGAAGTTGTGATCAGGAACACCAATCTGATCGCGGATATGATCGAGAAGATTTCTCCGGTCCGCCCGGATAAGTGTCCTCCGGTTATTGAGAATTCCGACCAGATGCTGCGAGATATCTGTTATAATAAAGCCCATTCTATGTACGGGGATCCCCTTCCGGAGATCGTACATGAACGACTGGAAAGAGAACTGAATTCCATCATTTCCAATGGATTTGCGGTTATGTATATCATTGCGCAGAAGCTGGTATGGAAATCCAACGAGGATGGTTACCTGGTAGGATCCCGTGGTTCGGTAGGATCTTCATTCGTTGCAACTATGGCAGGAATCACGGAGGTCAATCCTCTGGTTCCACATTACTATTGCAGCAATTGTCACTATAGTGATTTTGATTCGGAAGAAGTGAAAAAATATGTGGGTGGCTGTGGACACGATATGCCGGATAAGAACTGTCCGGTCTGTGGAAAGAAGCTGGTCAAAGACGGATTTGACATTCCATTTGAGACTTTCCTTGGATTCAAGGGAAACAAAGAGCCGGATATCGACCTGAACTTCTCCGGAGATTACCAGAGTAAAGCGCATAAGTATACGGAGGTTATTTTCGGAAAAGGTCAGACCTTCCGTGCCGGAACCATTGCCGCACTTGCAGAAAAGACGGCTTATGGATATGTGAAGAACTATTATGAGGAGCGTGGTGACCGTAAGCGAAACTGCGAGATCGATCGTATCGTAGCTGGCTGTACCGGAATCCGCCGAAGTACCGGACAGCATCCGGGGGGAATCGTAGTTCTTCCGCATGGAGAGGACATTAACTCTTTCACTCCAATCCAGCATCCGGCAAATGATATGACGACCGATATTATCACCACTCATTTTGATTATCATTCCATCGACCACAACCTTTTGAAACTGGATATTCTCGGACACGATGATCCGACCATGATCAAAACGCTGGAAGAGCTGATCAATTCCGATGCGATGGACAATAAATACGATGGAGTGAATAATGTATTTAAAGCGACTGATATTCCATTGGATGATCCAGGTGTAATGGGACTTTTTGCAGGAACAGAGGTGCTCGGTATCACACCGGAGGACATTGACGGATGTCCGCTTGGTTGTCTGGGAGTCCCGGAGTTTGGTACAGATTTTGTTATCCAGATGGTAATTGATACCAAGCCAAAGACGCTTTCGGACCTGATCCGTATTTCAGGTCTGTCTCATGGAACAGATGTGTGGCTGAACAATGCACAGACCCTGATTGAAGAAGGAAAGGCAACCATTTCCACGGCAATCTGTACCCGTGATGATATCATGACTTATCTGATCAACAAAGGTGTTGAAAGTGAAGAATCCTTCACAATCATGGAACGTGTGCGTAAAGGAACCGTTGCAAAAGGAAAATGTAAAGAGTGGTCACAGTTTAAAAAAGATATGCTGGAGCATGACGTGCCGGAATGGTATATCTGGTCCTGTGAGCGGATCAAATACATGTTTCCGAAAGCCCATGCTGCAGCTTATGTCATGATGGCATACCGGATTGCCTACTGCAAGATCAATTATCCGCTTGCCTATTATGCGGCATACTTCGGAATCCGTGCATCTGCATTCTCTTACGAACTGATGGGACAGGGAAAAGAAAAACTTCTCTACCATATGAAAGAATATAAAAGAAGAGCAGAACTCAATCAGCTCAGTAAAAAAGATCAGGATACCTTAAAAGATATGAAAAATGTACTGGAAATGTATGCCAGAGGATTTGATTTTTTACCGATCGATATCTACAAATCCAAAGCATCCAAGTTCCAGATCGTCGGCGACAAGCTCCTTCCACCGTTCAACACCATTGACGGCATGGGCGATAAAGCCGCCGAGGCTATGGAAATTGCCGCTAAAGACGGACCATACCTCTCTAAAGACGATTTCCGTCAGAGAACAAAAGTCAGCAAGACATTGGTTGACTTGATGGCAGATATGGGTTTGCTGGGCGACCTCCCGGAGACCAATCAGTTATCCCTGTTTGATTTTGCCTAAATAAAAAGTCAAAGTACTTAAAGATAAGTTATCATTCAATATAACTTAAAAAAGTGCTTTGGCTTTTTTGCATATAAGAGAAAAGTATAAATTTGCATTTGGTTAGGTTGAACAAAGCCTTTTGCTGCATTTTGCCAGTAACGTAGAAGCAGAGTTCCGTTCTGACTATATCCATTTCCAATTCCGTTGAGTGCAATGGAGATGAAACACAAGTCGGAACTCTGGCACCACCGATTCCACACCCATAAAAATGCACAAAATCATCCCTATTTTTTTGGTAGTTATTTATGGCTGAAAATGATTGACTTTGACTGAAAAAGGCGATATATTAGACCTAAAGATGAATGAAAAAGAAAACAAATGATTGAAAATGACTGAAATATAAAATACAATTGAATAAATCAGTCATAACCAGTCGAAATGGAGGTGAGATAAGTGCTTGCAGAAGAAAGATTCAGTGAAATTCTGAAATTAGTGAATGAACACAAGACAATCACTGTTCAGGAACTGACCGAGCTTCTGGATATGTCAGAGTCAACGATACGAAGAGATCTGACAACACTTCATAAAAAAGGAAAGCTGATCAAGGTACATGGTGGTGCAACCGCAGTCAATATGGCGCAGTACACCAGAGACGAATCTGTTGCAGTCAGACAGGATCTGAACATTGATGAAAAGGTGCAGATCGGAAAGTATGCATCATCTCTGATTGAAAAAGATGATTTTGTTTATATCGATGCCGGAACGACCACGGATTTCCTGATTGATTTCCTGACAGAGCAGGACGCTGTGTATGTGACAAACGGAATCATGCATGCGAAGAAGCTGACACAGAAAGGATGTATAGTTTATCTGATCGGTGGGGAATTAAAAGAAGCAACGCTGGCACTGGTCGGAGAGGAAGCAATGAAAACCCTGGGAAGATACCATTTCACAAAAGGATTTTTCGGAACCAATGGGATTCATATAGAGAGTGGATGCACCACACCGGATATCCGGGAGGCTGCGATCAAAGAGATGGCAATCTTAAGAAGCGCAAAGGCTTACATCCTTGCAGATTCAACCAAATTCGGTCAGGTAGCACCGGTAACATTTTCAGAACTGGATGCAGTGGACATCATTACAACAAAGCTTAAGGATGCTACATTTAACAAATATAAAAATATTGTGGAGGTTGCAAAATAATGATTTACACAGTGACATTTAACCCGTCTTTGGACTATGTGGTACAGGCAGATCAGCTGATCCCGGGAGAGATCAACCGGACAACAAGCGAACATATCTATCCGGGAGGAAAAGGAAACAACGTATCTGTGATCCTTTCCAATCTGGGACTTAAGAGCAAAGCGCTTGGATTCAAGGCAGGATTTACCGGAGATGTACTGGAAAAGATGCTGGAAGAGTTCGGATGTGAGACAGATTTTATCCCGTTAAAAGAAGGTAATAGCCGAATCAATGTAAAGATCAATGCAGGAACTGAGACTGAGATCAACGGACAGGGACCGGTTATCACAGAAGAAGCAATCCAGGCATTATATGAAAAGCTGGATAAGCTGGAAGAAGGCGATGTACTGATCCTTGCAGGAAGTATTCCGAATACTCTGCCGGAAGATATTTATGAGAGAATCCTGGAGAGACTTTCTGGAAAAGAAATCCGTTTTGTAGTGGATGCAACCAAGGATCTTCTTTTAAAAGTTATGAAATATCATCCGTTCCTGATCAAGCCGAACAACCATGAGTTAGGTGAGATGTTTAACGTAGAACTGAAGAGAAAAGAAGACATCACCATTTATGCGAAGAAGTTACAGGCACTTGGAGCACAGCATGTACTGGTATCCATGGCAGGTGACGGAGCGATCCTTGTGACAAAGGATGGAAAAGTTTATGAGACCATGCCTCCGAAAGGAAAGGTTGTCAATTCTGTTGGCGCAGGTGATTCTATGGTGGCAGGATTTATTACCGGATATCTGAATACAAAAGATATGGAAAAAGCATTCCGCCTGGGTGTGGCGGCAGGAAGCGCTTCGGCATTCTGTTCGTGGCTCGCTACAAGAGATGAGATTGTTGCACTTCTTGGAGAACCGGCAGAAGTGTACCATATATAAAATCAAATGGGAGGAATGACAAGATGAAGATTACAGACTTACTCAAAAAGCAAAGTATTTGCCTCGATGGCAAGGCAGACTCCAAAGAGCAGGTCATCCGTGAAATGGTCGATCTGATGGCAGAAGGCGGGAACATCAATGACATTGACACCTATCGTGAAACCGTCTTTAAACGAGAAGAAGAAGGAACTACAGGAATTGGTGAAGGCATTGCAATCCCGCATGGCAAGACTGAAGCGGTAAGCGCACCGGGACTTGCAGCCATGGTACTCCCGGAGGGTGTAGATTACGATTCTCTGGACGGAGAACCGGTATACCTTATTTTCCTGATCGCAGCACCGAATACAGAGGACAATGTACATCTGGAAGTACTCAGTCGTCTGTCCATGCTTCTGATGGATGAGGATTTCAGAAACAAGCTGCTTCATGCAAAGGATGTTGATGAATTTCTTGCTTATGTTGATGCAGCCGAGAAAGAAAAATTCCCGGAAGAAGCAGAAGAAAAAGCAGAAGCTCCGGCGGATGCATCTGCAAAACCGTATCAGATCCTCGCAGTTACCGCATGCCCGACCGGTATCGCCCATACTTACATGGCGGCGGAAGGCCTGGAAAAGAAAGCGAAAGAAATGGGAGTTACCATCAAGGTAGAAACAAACGGATCTGGTGGTGCCAAGAACGTACTGACACCGGAAGAAATCGCTGCCTGTGACTGTATCATCATTGCAGCCGACAAGGATGTCGCAATGGCAAGATTTGACGGCAAGCCGTTGATCAGTACAAAGGTATCTGACGGAATCAACAAAGCACAGGAGCTGATCGAACGTGCCTTGAGTGGAAACGCTCCAGTTTATCACAGCAAGGGTGGAGCAACAGAAGAGGGTGGTGCGTCATCTGACGGAGATACCATCGGACGCAAGATTTATAAGAGCCTGATGAATGGAGTATCCCATATGCTTCCGTTCGTAATCGGCGGTGGAATCCTGATCGCACTTTCTTTCCTGGTTGACGGTGCAAATGCAGGTACAGCAGCATTTGGTAGTGGAACTCCACTTGCAAAATTCTTCAACACCGTTGGAAATACAGCGTTTGGGATGATGTTCCCGATCCTTGCCGGTTATATTGCAATGGCAATTGGTGACAGACCGGCATTGATGCCTGGTATTGTAGGCGGACTTCTTGCAAAAGCCGGAACTTCTGTATTTCTTGCAGAAGACGCATGGATTTCATCCGGATTCTTCGGTGCACTGATCGCCGGATTTGCAGCAGGGTACCTGATGATCGGATTGAAGAAATTGTTTGACAAGCTTCCGAAAACTCTGGAAGGGACAAAACCAGTTCTTCTGTATCCATTCTTTGGGATCCTGATCATGGCAGCATTTATGATCTTTATCGTAAACCCACCGGTTGGAGCATTTAACACCTGGCTGAATAATGTCCTTTCCGGAATGGGAGAATCCAGCAAGATGCTTCTGGGAGCGGTTCTTGCAGGTATGATGTCCATTGATTTTGGCGGACCGTTCAACAAAGCGGCATATGTATTTGGAACGGCATCCATCGCAAGTGGACAGTTTGATATTATGGCATCTGTTATGATCGGAGGTATGGTTCCACCGATCGCAATCGCACTTGCCACCACATTTTTTAAAAACCGTTTCACAAAGAGTGAACAGCAGACAAGTATCACAAACTACATTATGGGACTTTCTTTTATCACAGAAGGAGCCATTCCATTTGCAGCATCTGATCCGCTTCGAATCATTCCGCCATGTGTGGTTGGTTCTGCAATAGCAGGCGCATTATCCATGATGTTTGGATGCGGATCAAGAGCTCCGCATGGAGGAATTTTTGTCATCGGAATTATTGACAATCCATTGATGTTTTTGATAGCATTGGTTGTAGGAGCTGTCGTAGCAATGGCGGGAATTGTATTACTCAAAAAGCCATTGAAAGCAGAGCAGTAACTTATTAATTTTCTAAATATTTTTTAAAGAACAGGAGTGTTGAATCATGAAAGAATTTAAGTATGTAGTAACAGATGCACAGGGAATCCACGCAAGAC
>ERZ894226.212-NODE-212-length-42476-cov-9.579619_pt1 | contig 42476 bp, 74 predicted proteins | sample MGYA00380294_ERZ894226 | MGnify/ENA primary metagenome ERZ894226 (study PRJEB32331, sample SAMN06328434) | human gut metagenome | biome: human gut microbiome; feature: stool | host: Homo sapiens | collected 2014-10-29 ... | reverse complement strand
CCGCTGTCCCCAGCTGTTGCTGCTCCGTAGTACCCGGCCGTTGCTGCTCCGTAGTTCCCGGCTGTTGCTGCTCCGCTGTTCCCAGCTGTTGCTGCTCCGTAGTCCCCGGCTGTTGCTGCTTTAGATTCTATACAAGTTTTTTCAACCTTTTCTTTGGTATATTTAATTGCTGCATTTACAATTCCAGCAATATTCAGTTGCGCACCAATGCGCATCTTTGTTGATGCAATTTTACTATCATCATCGTGTCTGCTTATGTCTCCACTCTGCTCTACCTCACAATACACAGATTTTGATGGTGGATAATATTTAAAACAATCAAGTGGGTATTCGCATGCATGCATACCGCATTCACAAGCCACGGCTTTATCTTCCTCGTAATCCTTTCCCACTTCATATTGTTTATTTTTGCAGGTCATATCCTTATTAAAACCTTTATACGATTTTATTATTTCTTCCATGTTTCCTCCTTTAATCTTGTCATTCCTACCCCTCTCCTTTATAATTTAAGTACAGGCGTTGCCGCGCCGAGTACATAAGAAAGGAGATAATATGTCTGAAAATGCAATGTTGCTTCTTCGTAAAATGGCCAATGAATTTGATAAAACGAAGCGTAAATCTTTTGATTCTGACTTTTATATTGCTTTCTCTGATAGAATTATTAATGAATTAGAATCATATGGATATATCATTTGCCGAAATGATGTTATAGCTTCAATAGAATTAACATCTGCCGGATACGAAAAGGCAACCAATTAATTCCTAAGAGCCGTCTTGTCGGGCGGCTCTACTCCAATCAGAGTATTTGTTACCATATCAACCTTCCCATCTTCCAAAAATTCAAAATCATTCAAGTTAAAAGAAATGGTAATTTCTGGATTCCCACCTGCTTCATGAACATAAGAAACGGATGAAATACCTTTCCCTATAGATTTTCCACATAATTCAAAATAGGTATGTTTTCCATCGCTCACCAACCTAAACTTTGGTCCATTCATCATTTTTCACCTCCTTTAAGAAATAAGCTTGTCCACTTTGACTTTTAAAACATCTGCAACCGCTTTAAGGCTTTTTACAGTCGGACTTGAATCATTCCATTTGCTAATAGCACCGTTTTTAAGTCCAGCAGTTGTTTCTACTTGTCGAACACTAATACCTTTTTCTTCACATATTGCTTTAATCCTATCGTAAATCAGCAACTTATATCCTCCTTTCTTTTAGAAAAAATTCTACCTTATATATTGACATGATGTAGATTTTATTCTATAATCAAGTTACCAGCAAAATCATAGACAACATCAAAATCTGTATTTTACATTTGGTAGAATTTTTTCTACTCCATATATCTGTATTATACAGACTATATTCTATGTTGTCAATAGTTTTTGTAGACTTTTTTCTACTTTTATTAGGAGGCCACCATGACAACATATGATATAATTTCTGACCTTTGCAAACAACGCGGAATTGCGATTACGGCCTTAGAAAAGGAATTGGGATTTGGAAGGGGGTATATTGGTAAATTTAAGACCAGAGGCACAAGCCCGACAATAAAAAAACTCCAACAAATAGCTGACTATTTTGGAGTGTCGATCAATGATTTAATGCCCGGAAACGAGAAAGCAGAAGCTGACAGATACTATATCAATCCAGAAACTGCGGCCATAGCACAAGACATTTTCGAGAATAAAGAACTGCGTCTGCTATTCGATGCTGCCAGGGATGCAACGGTAGATGATTTGAAAACTACACATGATATGCTTTTAGCTTTGAAAAGAAAGGAACGAGGCAATGTCGATTGACTACAACGTCCAATTGATTAGCTTTCCATCTGGAAAAATACATGAAGCTGTAACGCCCAATGAGGATGGAACCGTTACTATATTTTTAGATAAAAATGCAACCAGGGAATCTCAAAGACAAAGGTTCTGGCATGTTATGAGGCATTTAGAGGGAAATGATTTTGAAAAAAATGATGTGCAGAACATTGAATATGATGCACATTACGGAGGATGTTCATGAGTATTAAAGGAACGACTAAGGAATTATATATCGGTAAAACAGGAGTTAATTTGATTACATTTATGGGGAATAAAGTATCCCTTACATATGAACAAATGAAAAGAATTGATTATTGTTATGCTACCAGCAAAAAAGGGTATATGAATTTTGTAACGCAAGCAAACATTATAGAAAATTTTAATTTTTCTAATAATGCAAATGAATTGATTCAAAAAACTGTTGACTTTATTCATGAATACGCTCCTAATTTAGAAATGATAGAATATCATTTAGACGATGAAAAAAAGAACCGTTCAATAAAAATACAGGCTATTTTTGGATATAAAGAATTGGGGATGAAAACAGGAGACATAATTATTACTCAAGAATCTTCTGGAAAAATATTTTTAAATAAAGATAAGTCTACATTCTACGATTTAATTGAATATGAATGGGATGGACCAGAGTTTTCAACTTTAACAACTTCTTCAGGAACTACTACAGAAAAGAGCAAGACAAAATCAAAGGAAAAAACATCTAACATTGGATTAGGAGCAGTTGTAGGTAATATAATGCTTGGTGGAATAAATGGAAAAAATAAGGGATTATCAAAAACTATAGGGAATGTAGTTTCAAATTCTACAGAACTATCATCTAATATTGAAAAGTCTACCAATGCTACTATTACTTTCAGAAATCAAGATAGCAAAAAAATTTTCAAATTGTCATTCAAATGCACTAGAGAAATTGATTCAAAAATACGATGTTTTGATTTCTCTAAAATTCCTGATAAAGCGATAATAGTTAATGATGTGAAACAAAATTTAGAAGGGATTAAGGCCTTAAAAGAATTACTTGACATTGGAGCATTAACACAAGAAGAGTTTGATGAAAAAAAGAAACAGATTTTAAATATGTAAAACAAAACCGGCCCCTGCGCCAACAGGAACCGGCTTACATACCCGAAGATATGTACTATAATTCGCACCTATATTGTACCATCTTCGGGGCGGCTTTGCAAGATGTTTGCGGAGCTGTATTTTTTATACCTATTTTTAGGAAAATCAATTGAAGGAGGAAAGAGAAATGACTACAAAAGCCCCGAAAAGAAAAAAAGGAGTACTGCCGTCTGGAAATGTCCGAGTGCAAGTGTATCTGTATACAGATGATAAAGGTAAGCGGCATTACAAAAGCTTTGTTGCCCCATCACGTAAAGAGGCAAAGGAGATGGCTACCAGATGGAAATTAGACATGAAAGATAAACCTATAGAACAATACAATGACCCGGAAGAGGACGGGGAAGAAGATATAACAGTGAGCCAAGCTATCGAGCGTTATTTGAGCGTCAAGAAAGGCGTTTTAAGCCCTTCTACGCTCAGAGGGTATACCGGATTGCAAAGACAGTATTTCAGCGGCGCATTTGGGCGTAAACGGCTTTCAGAGCTAACTAATCCATCTGTACAGATATGGATAAGTGATTTGGCTTCAAAACAACTCTCTCCAAAGACGGTCCGTAATGCCTATGGCCTGTTATCTGCATCCCTGGAGATGTTTGCACCGTATTTAACTCTAAAAGTTAAGCTGCCTCAGAAAAAACGTCCTGACTTATATTGCCCCAATGACAATGATATTAAAAAGCTGCTGGAGGCAATCAAAAGTACTGATTTAGAAATAGCTGTATTACTAGCAGCCTTTGGACCACTTAGGCGTGGAGAAATAAGCGCCCTAACCGACAAGAACGTGGACGGAAAGATAATCCATGTAAGAGACAATATGGTCAAGGGGCCAGATAATCAATGGTACATTAAACAGCCTAAGACGGATGATAGCACACGGGATGTAGAAATGCCAGCATTTGTAATTGACCGGATATCTGGAAAAAAAGGAAAATTGGTTGACATGAACCCGGATTACATCACACACCGATTCGGACGAGTACTCAAAAAGATTGACATACCCCATTTCCGCTTTCACGACCTCCGGCATTATGCTGCATCCATTATGCACGCCATAGGCATACCGGACCAATATATTTTACAACGGGGGGGATGGGCCAGCGACAATATCATGAAAGCAGTATATAGAAATGTAATTGACCTGGAAAGCGTCCGGCAGAACAAAAAAATTAATAAGCACTTTGAAAAATTAAACAGCATGTAATAAAATAACATATTTTCCGTGTTGCATCGTGTTGCATATATAATAAAAAATAGCATATTTTCCACCGTGGTAGGCATAGGAAGTGCTGTTTTAAAACATGAAAAAACCTTGTAAATACGTTGTTTTTCCCGTATCTACAAGGTTTTAATAAAATGGAGCATACGGGATTCGAACCCGCAAAATACAACGGTTTTATGCGGTTTCCAGGCTCCGTGTTGCATTTCGTGTTGCATATTTCCGAAGATGGTATATTATACATAGAAGCGTCAGAGTTAAGTTCTGGCGCTTTTATATTGAGTTAGAATCCTCTATGTACCAGATTTCCTGCGCGCCATTATCTTGACTATGCCAGCATGCCCCCTCCAAAGGACCGTTTGGTGTAGGGTCAAAGTAATACCAATCACCCGAACCGTCATCCGGGTCACATGTACTGCCATTCCAGCGGTGCCAGCTGGTGCAGGCATAACCATCCTTATTAAATAAGTACCAATGGTGATTTATGATACACCACTTATTAGCTGGGCAAGTTCCATCCGGTCTGCGGTACCACCAGCCGTTATTATCTTTAATCCAGCCTGTGCGCTCCTCCGTAACCCAGGTTTTCATAAATTCATCCGGGTTACGATACAGTTTCTTGATTCCAGATGTGCTGCTTCCCCAATTCGGCAACTGGAAATGTGGCTTGTCCACAGGAGACTTCCAATTTCCACCCCATTCAAGTCCTAAAGATACACCGATAGCACCTACACGGTTAAAAAAGCCCCCAATTTCATTATAAGCACCAGCGCCGTCATTGCGGAAGATATCAAAGGCAGTACCCCACTGATGATAGGAACTGTAGCTGCTGCCAGGAGCATTAGTTACAATGTTCCCCGGTTTAGTCCTGCCCTGAGCGTATAAAGCATCCTGTTCTGCCACGGTTCGCAGTGTTTCGCCTATCTTAATTTTTAATCCCTGTTTATTGCATTCATACACCAACTGACCCGCTAAAAGCTGCAAGCTTGGATGGCACAATGTGATATCTCTCATAATCATCCTCCGATTATACTGTTTTTCTGCTGCTCTGTAATCCATCCAATTGACACAGCCCGGTTAAGTTCGGCAACAGTTAATGGACCTTTACCATTGTTATATAGCCTTTTTAATGTTGTATACATGTTACACCTCCAGCTGACTTAAAATTATTGCATCCACTGTATCTTGCAATGTCCGCACTGTATCCCGGATATCTGGCCTACGAAGTTTAACAACCATAATGGTATCCTTCACTTCATTGGTTTCATAATTCGGCTCTTCCTCGGTTCCGGTATTTACTGTCTCAGATGAAATGACATAATCCATTTTCTTGCGCATCTCAACCAGCTGAGTAAATCCGGTTTTTACTTCCATCGGCTGACCGTCCAAACCAAGTATGTAAATTTTTTCTGTATTTGTCGGATTAAATTCGGATTCTACCGTTTCAAAACTGTCTAGGCCGGGAAGAAACGACAGGGTTAGGTAATCGCCTGATTCTTCCACCCCGTTTGTTATTAAGTCGTATTTTGTGTTGTTTGATAGTTTTAATTGGTTCATTTTACTCCTTTCATGGGTATGTTTTTATATTACAAATAGCAATTTAGAAAATTGTTATAGCTTGTCTGGAGGTATATTGATACCAGACAACGCGGATCTGTATTCAGATGATTATAAAGTTCCCGGCAATTATTATTGTCCGGGTAATGCTAATGCCGCAACTTTAAAAAATTGTCCACTCAGCAAAGCATTTATCCTAAAAGTGGATTATACAAATGGCACTCAATATATCAGACAATCATTCACTCAATACGACATAGAACAGAATCATCAGCGGATTTGGAACCCTATTGCAAACAAGTGGGAACATGAATCATCACTTTTAACAAATGCGGATTTTCTCACAAAAATAGTAAGCTTAAATCAAGTAACTGTACCTGCCAACGCTGGTATTGCTGGCTCAACAACAAATATTTCCGGCCAAATCCCATCTGGATACAAGCTACTAGATGCCAGAGAAGTAGGAAGTGGAAATAATGGTTGTTATATCTACTATTTTAGAGCTGATGGTACAAACATTACACTACAGCTCAGAAACGTCACCAATGCCGCTATTACAACATCACCTTCCGCTCAGCTGTTATTAATTCCAAAATAATCATTTACTCAGCCATCCAATCACGCCAAGAACCTTGATACAAAACACGTTTATAGGTCTGATTAGCAGTACCCCAGCCAGTATAGCGTTGTAATAACCAGTCATTATTATTTAAACCTATGACTTCTAAAAAGCCAGCAGCTCCAGCTACGGGGTAATGTAGGGTGGTTGTTGCAGATGCATTAGCGGTCTGTATATATGTTCCTGGTAGTTTTACTGTATTCAAATCCCTATCAGACAAATATATTCCATATGAATTGCTTTGCCAACCACACCAAACGTCACTTGTTTTTACATTGAGATAGGATACTTTATTACTGGTATCTATTGCAGTGATGGTAGCGGTAGAAGAATTCATCACAACCGCCTCAAATGTACCGTAATGTGAGGGTGCACCAAATGAGCCAGAACTATAGTACCCAGCATATTTTCCGACCGGCAAGGCACCGATAATTTCGGTCATGTTACCAGAAGTGATTTTCATTCCTAAATTGCTATTTAAGTCATTAATCGCGAGCTGCATTGTATTAGCTAAAGCCAATGATGGAACCTTATCTGTAGCATCAGATAATACGTTAGATATAGCAGATAACGCTAACTTCTCCCGGTCCAGTTGCTTTAATGCATCAATTGCTTTATTGGCTGCATCGGTTACCCGTTTTATTGCCTGTTCTGTTTTGTTTAAGTTTGTCTCATCCAAATCTGGCTCAGAGTCATTAACATACACAGTAGGTATATATTCTTGGATATTTTCTATGTTATTCATGTAACCTCCTTACAGATTAAATCTAGCCAAATATAAATTGTAGTCAAACGCAGCCCCAGAAGCTCCAATATACAGGTAGGCATTGCCAGTTATTCCGCTTAAGGTAAATGTTTTTTCTTGCTCCCATTCAGCGCCGGAAGAGCTACTTCTTCCAATTGACCCATCAAGTAATATGTCACCTAGATTCGGATTATATCTATATTGCACGCTTGAACCGGACTGATATGCTTCCTCAATATAGTTTTCCACCCTATTCCGGCATACCATAACCTTGCAAACCTTTCCGGTTCCAGACATTTGGACCGTAACCGATTTTACATTTGTAAGGTTGATGGGTAGGTCAAAAACAAATGCGACTGTTTCTCCTGAACCTGCACTTGCTTCTATGTGGTCCTTTGACAGTTTTACCGTACCAGTACCTTGTCTATATGTTGTATACCTAAAATATGTAATACCCTGTGAGCCAGAAAATGTCCCGAATAGATATGGGGTATATGGGTCCTCATTTACATATCCTTCCCACAGTCCAGGACCTACGCCTGCAACATATTCACCTTTCTTAATGACCGAAGGGGTTAGGTTTTTAACCGGATTAATAGTGATATCACCATTCCCGTATTTTCCAGCAGTCTTGACCGTGATTTGTTTTGCTCCAGGACCGATTGTCTGTGCATCAAATGTTTCAATGTTCTGGGTGATTTTCCCACCTGAATAATATCCAGGTTCAAGTTTTATTTCCCCGTTTGCCGACAATATAATTGTTGGGGATTTTTTGTCTGGAAGTGTTCCGGTCTGTTTCTCCTCGCTTCCTTTCCCAAGGAATATATTACCTTCCAATACATCCTCTGGCATTGCTGTTAAGTCATCCAGATTCGCTTGACTACCAAATTTATGTAACGCCAACTTCGCCATATACACCATCCATTCCACTAACTTACAAAACCCTGCCATGTACCAGTTACCGCCCCTTCACCTTCACCAACAGTCACGCCATATTTTATCACTTCCGGTCGCAATCCGCTTACTTCCAATACAATAATATCATACATTACGTATTTTCCTTTTGTTTCAATCACCTGTTTACCAGGACCAGGGTCAACAAATCCACCTCTGTATGTTTCAAGGTTTTGGAAGAATGTATCATTTCCATCATGGTATCCAGGCGTAATATTATATGTTTCATTTACGTCCATCTTTTTATTAATCGATTCAACATCTTGCATTGTCCCAGACTGTTCATTATCAGTCCCAGCTCCATAAAATGTTTTTCCTTTTCTGACTCTTGGTGATGTAGCGGTTAGGCCGGTCACATCAACCCCACTTCCTTTAAACGGTAATCCGATTCTCATTGTCATATTCCTTTCAATACAAGTATGAAATCTGCTGTTGGTTTCCTATAATTACATGTAATGGTCACTGATCCATTATTCGTTGTTATGTCGGTGATATACCCCACGCTTCTGTCCACGTCTTTCTGTTGCTGTTCCGAATTAATGACAGGATACTCGAACATTGGCACTGGGACATCCGTATCATTTATACCCGCATTGTTTACAGTCTGTTTATATGGTGCCTGGGTGCTCCACCCAGTTTTAGGGAAATCGAGCCTGATTGCCCCAATCATATCATTAACTGTTCCTTCTATCTTGTTAATGGCCTTATTTGTATTATTGATATCATCAGCAGAGAATATGTCCCCTACCTCCACATATTCGGTTTTATCATCCAATGTAGATAGTCCGGTTTCAGAATCAGTTTCAATTTTGTATTTACGCATTCCAGAAAATTTATCATTTTTATAATCAGTTTTCAAACTCATAGGCTTATACTCCTGTTTCCTAATGTTTTCCTTCCGAGTGTGAATGCAAGATGGTTTGGACCTGGACAGGATTTTACAATCAGATTCCCCAAATCATAAATGATTCTTTCTATAGCGTTGGCCTGATAAATTGATGTGTATGTTATCTTATCAGGGGTTAGCGGGGTGTTGCTGTCTGTATAGTATGCATTCCTTATTGCAACTATATTTTTTCTCAGACGGTCCATTTCGTAATCCGTCCTATGGTCCTGCGGTTTCCATGTCTTAGATACAATCGTATTTCTATATCCGTACTGATTAAGGACATAAGATACCCATTTGATTGCCTGTTCGACACGGTTTAGGTCTTTGTAATCAATGTAAGCCTTGTCGGTTAATTCTATTATGTCTGACTGCGTACGGTCAAAAATAAGGGATTCTAAATACTTACTCATGTATTTTTACCTCTGCCTTAATTTCGTTGGGAGAAAAGCTATAATTATAGCTCTCAATGATACCTGTGCGGTATCCATCGTAATCTGTATCAATCTTGACTTTCTGTCCTAATTTTTTCGTTCCAACAAGCACATCCCCCACCACATTTTCTGCTCGCTGGTAATATGCATATACGCGGTCAAGCACTTGCTGCGCATTTCCGCTATAAACTAATGTTGCATCTGTCACTTCGCGAATATTTTTGTTAAATACAATATCTGGATTTTCCTTAAGGATTGAAGTGGTAAGATGGTTATATCTCTTACCAGTTAGTGTTACATTGCCACCGGTTCCAGTTATATAGGCATAGTTATCACCATACTGAGCAATGGTACCACCAGTTATCTCCAAACTGTGATAAGGTTCACTAAAAATAACTTCTGCCGTGCCATTCAAATTATCATTATACAATTCCTGCGTTTCGTTTGATTTCTGATAAGAATGGACTGTCAAGCGGATTCCAGTGACAATATCAGAATGCTCCAATGTAACGCCAGAAAATACTTCATCATTTAAAAATTCATCACTCAAAGCATTTTCTTGCGGATATATAACAATTCCATCGTAATTGCTTGTATCTGCAATAGCTCCAATAGAAAAGCATATGTATACTAACGCGTTTCTCTTTGTGGTATACGGTATGTAACCATAAAGCGGAATATCTGAGAATGATTCATCCAACAAATAATTAAAATCTTCATTCTCAAATATTTTCTCTAATACCTCAGAAACCGGCTGGCCTGTATATATTCCTCCAGTGAACTCATTACCATCCAATACACCCACTGCATCATGCGCGTCCATATGGTAATCTGTTTTGTTTTTCCTTGCGCCGTTTTTAAGATAAAAATTTCCTATCAACTCACCGTTGAAATATAAAGTAAGTTTCTGCTTTTTCTGTAAATCAAACGGTATGTTGGATGTTGTCCGGACCGTGAAATTCAAAGTGTTAATACTTATGCTTTCTGATATTGCATTGATTTCTTGCAAACAGTTTCTTTCCAATAATTCGTTGTCCAGAAAATCACGGTATATTCCATAATCTATTCTGGTAACAAATACTGGTCTTATTGGTTTTGATGTCTGTAAAAATGTGATTTCCAGCTTGTTATATCCTCTCACATAATTATTACAAAAATATCGCACTGAATCCGGGTAAAACTCCATATCTGACAATAGATTATTATCCGAGTACCACTTAATTCTCATTCTGGTGCAATAATCGCCCGACATCATATTAAAAGTAAAAAGCAGCCCTACACTGGTAAATTTCTGTTGATTAAATGTCACTGTTAACATGGGGGATTCAATCAATGTTTCAGTTGTTGATTTCGGGTATAAAAACATTCCTGGATGCAAACCCATTTGAGGTTTAAGCCCCTGGATCTGCTTAACATACCCAAACAATCCCTGCTCATTTGATACTTCCGGGCTTATGTATCCGTAAGGAAGCGGATTATCTGGAAAATTAATATACTTTCCATTTAATAAAGAAAACCGTGGAAAGCATAGAGCGTATCCGGGATAAGAAATATCATCCCGCTTTAATTCCGGGAATTCTTGCTCTGTTATCGTCCCACGCGGATGTAAACCAGGGCCTGGATGAAGCCCTAATCTCGGTCTTAATCCAGGTCTTGTAATGGATGCTGTACTATTTTCTTTGGCATAAGGGGCCAAGTCGTCATAAACAATCTTTAATCCCTCAGTGTTCTGTTCTGCGTCAGATAATATGGATTGCTTTAAAAACACATCACGGCCTCCTCTGCGGCTCCATAGCGGTAAAGGTAATAGATAACCCGGTCCAATGGTTACGCTGCCCTTCTTTTCCATTCTTGTTGATTTTTATTTCATCATCCCCGCTTGTTATGTATGCCTCAAACTCTTTGGTTTCCTGTCCATAAGGAAATACCATATCGTGAGACTCAACCGGAGCAGATATGATTTCATAAAACGTATCATAGTCAGCCGGATTACTTCTTTCCGCATCAATATCAAGCGTATAATTGTAAAATGTACCAATGATATCCCGGTGCATCCGGTAAGACTGCAAACGTCCAGAATTTTCACTATCTGTGACCGAAAAATTCCGTTTTAAGGATTTTACCCATAGGCGGAGATTAACTCCGTCTATGGTAAATACTCCGTTTCCATTCTGTGCCATTATACGCTTCCCTCCGTAACCATTCTTACACCCACACGATTCTTTTCGTTGTTTCCGAATTTGACTACAAGCTGACCAAATCTTGTACCATCAAGTATTAGCTCCGCTTTAGCAATCTGGTTTCCGCTTGATATATTGCTTTCTGCCAGTGCTTCTTTAAGAGCTTGCTTCATAGTTGATAGCGGAGATACAACTTCCGTTTCACGGTTGTTATCTCCCAGGATAGCAGCAAACATTCCGGCCCGTGGTGGCACTACTGTACCAGTTGCAAGCATTGGCATTTTATATGGGACTGCTGCATAGGCAGACATGGGGTAGGCACTTCTTCCTCCATACCCACCAGAATATCCGGCAGATGCAGCACGCTTACCAGCATTAATTGCTATTGTAGCAGCAGCTATTCCAGCAGCTAATGAAGCAGCTACAACACCAGCGCCTACACCACCAGCCAAAGCGCCCAAAGCAACCGCCAAGATTCCTACTGCTGAAGCCGCTGCCAGTATACTTGCTATGACTTTTTCTGTTGGGGACATGTTGTTCCAGTTTTTGGCCAATACAGCAATCAGCGATATTATGCCTGATATAGCAAGGACAAGTGGATTTATATTTGATACAGTTCTTGCTAAAAGTGAAATAACACGTTCTCCAATTGCTAAAAATCCTCCAAGATTGCTTATTAATTGTCCTATTCCCAATACAAATTCTGAAAACTTCCACGCTGCAAAAAATGCCAGCACTGCAAGTGTAATATTTTCCACCAATGTCTGGTTTTGACTTACCCAATCCGAAAATTTAGTCAACCATTCAACAACTTTTTCTAATGCAGCTATGATAACTGCTCCGGTCCACTCTCCTAATGGCTGTAAAAATTCTTCCCATAACCATATTCCCAATGGCTTCAGTGCATCAATCACACTATGTATTGCTTTCAGGGCTGCTGCAATTAAATAAAATACGGCTGGCAACGCTTGCTCTACTCCCCATTTTGCAATTGGAAGTAGTACATCGTTAAGAAACCACAATAGCAAGTTTCCAACATCTGATACAATAGGTTTTACAGAAATTAAAATTCTGTCAAAGCTTTCCAATAAAGGTGAAAAATCCAAATCCGCAGACCATTCTTTTAAACTTTCTGATGCCTGACGGAAAAATCCTGTTATCTCAAGAATAATATCCCCAAGATGCCTTAAAATGTTTGTTCCAGTATCTCCAGATACCCACGCCTTATCAAAGTTTGTAACTAGATTACCAACTGTATCAACCAGATTTGCAAAAGTAATTAGCAAATCATCCGTGATTGCTTTCCCATATCCCTCTACATTCCACACCTGCATAAACGATGCGCCTACATCACTTGCAAGCTGTTTAATAGCAGAGAATGTATTTTGCAACGAACTCATTACCTGTGGGCCATTTTCAAGCCATGATTCTTTAAGCGGGTCGAACAGTTTCCCAAGCGTATTCTTTATAGCCTCTGCCTGTAGCTTAATATCATTGGATACTTCTTCCGTGGTAAACATATCCTCTGGTTTAAGCTCGTTCTTATCTTCGCTTTTTTTCTTTCCCGTTGTTATCTGTATCAGCTTATCAAATGGTGCTAATGCCTTTTCTGTTTCTTTGGCTGCATCTTTTGTTTCATCTTTGGTTTTGTCCAGACTGTCCGCGTAATCCTGCTGGACCTTAACCGCCTTGACAAATGTATCCTTACCAGTTAATGCCGCCAGCAGTTGCGCCGTCCAGGTAACGGCTTGGGATAGCAAATTGATAAACTGTGCCAGGGCCGGAGTTGCGTATTCCACCAACGGGGAAAAGGCTGTGCCAAAAGAGTTTTTAAGCTGGGTCATACTGGACATCAGCATGGATAACGCTTTATTGGTATCATCTGAATACTGGGCCAGATTATCCATACCTTCTTTTAATCCGCCCGTTACTGCGGAAATGGCACGGAAAACAGTGCTAAATAAGATAGATGTTGCAAGCATTCGGCCCAATCCCATTCGTGCACCTCGGGATGCTTTCTCAGTACCTTTTAATGATTTATTGAGCTTACTTCCACTTTTGCTTGCCTTCTTTTGTTCATTATCAACACCGAGCAACTTTTTCTTGTAATCCTGCATTGCTTTTTTAGCCCGCTGCAATCCTGCTAATGCCTTGTCATATGGCGCATCGCCAAGTCCATAACCAGCCTTTTCAGCGTAATACAATGCATCTTTATATTGGTCCACCTCATCTTGCAAATTGCGTACACTTGGAGCAAGACTTTGTATGGATTTAGAAGCAGATGAAAATGTATGTTTCATAATGCCTGGAATATCCTTAAAAGCCTGAGGTAGCAATTTTATATAATCCATTGTGCCGGATAGCGTTCTTTTGATATCTTCGCTTCCTGTTTTTGCACCATCCGTTTTGATTTTAGTATCTATTAATACAGTTCCATCAGGTTGCAAAGATATCACCTCACTTTAGCAACTCTGCAAAATAATCAAATTCTTCTTTAGATTTGTCAGTGGATTTTTCAAGTTCACATAGCTTTTTATTGTTCTGTAAAAACTCCTGCTCCCACTTTTCTAAGCGCTTCCCTTTTGACAGTTTCTGCCGGATAGAAAGGACCTGAGAAAACAATCCGTCCCCAATTTCCGTGAACCATCCGTAGAAAGTCCACCAATGGATTATCTGGCATCCGCGTGTTTCAAACCCTGCAATCCTGTTAACCGCCGGGAAAATAATTCCTGCGTCCTGTTCCCAGTCAATTACGCGCGGTGATGGAGTATCTTCATGCACCACACCACAGTCGATAAACCATAATGCTTTTTCTGCCGCTTCTGTTAAATCCTGCGGAGGCGGGATAACGGGCCAGTAAAGAATTTCAAGCATTGCTTGTGTTTTCTCTGGGTCAGACAATTCTTCATCCGCAAAGGCTGATAAAATATCTAATATTGCCCGGAAGTCCTCACGAATTTCATAATTTACCCCATTAACAGAGAGAGAATATGGGAGGGACCACGCTGCACTCATTTAACAGGAAATGGATATTTTCCAGGACCAGCATTATACTGTTGTGTATATTTCCCGGCTTTACTTTCCATTTCCGTGAAATTTTTACCCGTTTCCTGCTCTATAATTTTTTTAACGCTCTCAAGTATCACCAGCGCCCAAGGGTCGCCATTTTCCATAGGGGTAAATGGACTGGCGATTTTGAAGAAGCCAGAAGTGTCTGCGTTAAATAGATAATCAAATTTTTCCTGAAGCGACTTTGCATATTTATTAATTATCTCTAACGACATTTCTTCCTTCTTCTTGTTATCAAGAGTTGTTTTTAATTCCATCCACATATCCTCGAATGCTTTATACACATTCTGCTGCCGCTCGAATATGTCAAGGTCGGTTGGAACAAATTTGAAAGTTGCCAGCACATCTCCATGCTGGTCCGTAAAATCGTAGTATTTAACTGGGCTTTCAATATTTATTGGAATATTAGGCATAATTTATCCTCCTTTACTCTGACAAAGAAGCTCCATCAGCCGTAAAAGTCATCGTTGTAGGGTTTACAGCGCCAAGAGTCCTATCACCTACATAGTGCACCGTATGCGTTGCAGAAACACCTTTCAGGCCTCCTGCAAAGTCTCCCAACTCAACAACACCCTCCTGCACCCATGCACGCATATTTCCGGTACTATCGGTTTTGTATCGCTTTACACAGAGATATTTCAATCTCAAATCTGACAGAGTTGCCCTTTCTTCCATGAGCGTATCTATCTTCTGAGCGTATTTACTTTCTCCAGATACATTGGTTGGGTCCACTGTCATGCTTTCTGCATAGCCGGTGATGTCATAGTTATTATTTCCAAGCACATCCTGGCTTTCTTCCGTCTCTGGATTCATCGAAATCGGCATATCTTCAACGCCTTTTCCAATAATCTCAAGTTTATCTTTTGTGATATTTGTGGTACTTCCATCAGTTATCCAAAAGACCATAAAGTCTTTTCTTTTTGCCTCTCCATCGGCATAAGTCCATGTTGCCACTGTCTTTCTCCTTTCAAATAAAAATAGAGCCATCACACAAGGCTCTGCGTCTTAGCGTCTGGCTCTACCATCTTTCAAAATCATATTTATATTCTATCGATACCGGAAGTATCCAATCCTGCACACCACTTTCCTGCGGTTCCAGGCCATAAGAGTTATCACGGGTAACTTTGGTTATCTTCCTTCCCTGGGATAATGTGGGATAATTTGATAATCGTTGCTCACTCCCATCAATCACAACCGGCTCCCGGCATAACCACTTTCCAAATGTATCAAGAAATTCCTGTATGCTCATTTTCTGGCGCTCTTTTGTGGATGATGTACGGTATATAATATAGAAAGGATACTGGCAGGTCTGGTGAACTCCTCCAATCACGTCCTCTGTTTCAGAAAAGATTAAAGCTCCGTTATCTGCCGAAAATGCAATTCCGTAATCTTTTTCTAGTTCTTCAAATTTAACAGCTTCATATTCATATAAACCTGGAAATTGATTAAGCAAAGCCTTTACCGCGGTCGTTAATACATCATAACCGCTTGCATCTTTTCCGATTGGTTTTCGTTCATCATCCACGCTTTCCACCTCCAGCCGTTTTCTTGGCTTGCTTTATCCATGATTTACCGTCTGCTTTTTTGGCTGCATCAAACCATTTAGCCTGCGCCTTAGGATGCGCTGTTTTTGTATACTGTAAATCCTCTTTTGCTTTGGTTTTTCCTCCATATTGGCTTACTAATACCTTTTTAGTACCCTTTGTAGCCCAGGTACTACCAGTAACAGCGCTAACCATAGTTTTACCCTGATATAAAAAACGACCAGCAGGTCCATATGCGGCATATACTTTTCCGCTCCCTTGTACTGCGGCGCTCGCTGCTCTGGTAACATCCACAAAATCGCCTGTAACCATAGGCATAAAAGGGACCATACTATTCATGACATTTCCGTCAAGCTGATACTGCGCGCACTGAAATTGCTTGTCAAATCGAGATAAATTGAGCTTGATATTGATATCACCATCAACAACAGAAAATCCTTTAAAATGTGTTGTTTTGCTTGCCATACTACTTACCCAATATTTCAAAGTGAGGAATCACAGAGTATGGACCTCCAACAGAAGATACCAAATATACGAAGTCGTTCCGGTTGTTCATATAGGCATAAAAACCGTCACGATAATCTTCCTCGTTTACCGGGCCATTATCCCATACTCCTTCCCAAAAAAAACAATCGTCTGAAAAATCAAAGGTAATGGTATCGTCTAACAAATCATTTACCTGTCTCCTCCACTCCTTCGGAGGAAGCCACGGCAATTCTTTACCGTCTGCATCGCGGATTATCTGTTTACCGTCTTGTAATTCGTAAACTATGTGTAATTCGGCATTATCCGTGCTATCTACCCCATACTTTTTTAGTATTGCGCCTTTGTCGGTATTAAGGTCAACACCAGATAATACATGGGGATACCAAATACCAATGCCAGTTGTGGATGATTCATAGTAATTAAAAACTGTCACCGTGGCATTATACATATTCACCACCTGTTATCGTTTCTTTTTTCTTTGTTCGATTTTTGATGCTTCATCCAATATTCTAGATGAGTCAAATATGTGACGCTTTTCAATAATTTGAGAAGCATTAGATACTTTTAATAATACTTCTTTTAGCTGTTTACCTATCTCTTGCAAAGATTCAATTTGATTTTGATATATTTTTTGAGCGCTGGGATACTTCTTTATCCTTTCATTAGCTAAATCAATATTTCTATTGATAGTATCAATAGCATTATTTCTGATTTGTTCGGCCCATTGAACTTGTTTCTCTGAACCTTTTAAAGTTGGCAGTCCTTTAAAAGATATTTTCTGGTTTTTAGCAGATAATCCACTCGCTCCACCTCTACCACCCATTGCATAATACCTCATTAAACCTTTCTGTAAACGCCCGTACCCTCACGATATTCCCCATGCACTCATCCGGCACAGAGCCATAAAAGATAATCGTATCCGGGTGCAATCGTCGCACCATTTCTTTATAGCCTTGCAAGAATAGGCGTTTTTTGCCTATACTGTTCATTACACCCACAGACGATACTGCCATAGCTCCGCCCTCTGGCTCGCCGTCAAAGCACCATGCAAAGCTATCCGGCGTACTCCATGAGATTGTCGGGATAACCTGTATTTCTGACTTTTGCAAATATGCGCCTACCCAGTGCTTGCGATAGTGATTGTATATCTGAATAGCTTTTGGAAAGTCTGTGTAAGTTGAGAAGTCAGGCGACATCACATAACGAAACCTCTGCAACATGGGTATGTATCGGTCAATATTCGTCCAGAGCCTGTTAAACTGGTAATCATCAAGGAAGAAATGCACGCCTTTCTTTTCCGGCTCCTTGCACGTCTTAGCATAGTTGAAACCAATCCAGTTACAGCCTCCCTCGTAGGTTACTGGCTCTATCTGCGGTATGTCGTATTCTCCCACGCCGTCAAATATTTGGCGCTCCAGATTTTCATAATTTCTGCGGTTTCTGTAATTAATCATTTTTTAGCCTGCTTATACACCTGGTTAACTCCCGTAGCCGTAAGGCCAGACATAGCGCCAACTGCTACAGCCGTGATGTAGTCAGATGCCGGGAAGTCTGGTATAGTTCCCATACCAAGCGCGCCGAGAACACCACCTACAACAGCCATAATGACCGGTATCCATTCGTCCGGTATCTTTTTTGCCGCCTTGCATCCAAGGCCAACCACATAGCTCAGAGCCACAATAGCCACACATGTTCCCAATGTTGTAATGTCCATATCTTTTCCTTTCTGGAATCAGAGCAAACCCAATTCCATGAATACTTTGAAAATCTTCGGAGACTGAATAGCGAACCAGTCAACCATTTCTTCATTAGTTGCCCACGCTCCGCATGTATTTGAACTTGAAGAATCCAGACCGCTTTCATACAAAAACGCATGGATGAGTTCATGACGTAATATGGCATTTTTATATCCTTCATAGTCCTTTAATTCGCAATCGTCCTTTTTATTGCAAATCACAATCATATGTGCAGAAAAATCGGTATATCCATCCCTAAATTTCCCGTCCAGGTTTTCATCCGATTTTTCATCACGCTGGACAACTTCCCCATTCCGTTCCCAGAATGTTTACTTTACAATCCTGCATATAAAAGTGGAGTCCCTTCGTTATCTTTTACTCCCATCAGATACACCTTTGCAGTATCATACAGGAGTTTATTGGTTGCCTGTTCATCCCCTGCCGCAGAGTATACAGTACTCCAGGCTTTGGCTCCGTTAGCTATTTCAGAAGGGGATGCATAGCTGATTGATTCGGAACCGGAATTGCGAGAAATAATAATTCCAGAAGATTTTCCATTAATATCTATCTTAGAATCACTTCCAGCGGCGGCAGATAGCGCCTGTTTTTCTGACAGTTCCAAACCATACAGCTTATCAGCTAAGGCACATACGGCTTTCTTGATTTTGGTTTGCGCTCGTTCATTGTCTGGGAGGCCGTCAACCAACCTATCTCTAGTTACAATGTCAAGAAAGTCGCTTGCCCGTTCTGCCTGCTTATCAAATGATTGGGAATCCGGTATGGAACTGCCGTAGTATTTTGTTGTGTAAAACTCATAGTCTGCATATGCCATGCCGGATTCTCCTTTCTTTAAGAGTGAGACGTTACATCGTCATTTCCAGATTTCAACGCCTTATAGGTATTGTCACACTCAACTACTGTGATATGATTCCCGGTCGTTGCCTTGATATCAGATTTACCGTCCCATGCTGTCCACGTCTTTACATTCTGACCATATTTCACTTCTGGAGCGGAATCAGCTGCCACTTTGTACTTGTACATGTGTCCTGTTTCGAGGGGAGGTTCAACGGTTAATTTTGTGTTTCCTGATGTGCTTCCGGCCGAAGAAGTTACCGTCAGTGTTCCAAGAACGGGATTATCAGTAATATCAACAACTGCGATTCCGTCAATATATTCTGCAAACAAGGTAAGTCCCATGATTGCAAATGCTTCGGAAACAGCGGTATTGTAATTACCCTGGGTATGGAATCCGATAAGGTTTGTATCCCCGTCCCCAGTCGTATACACCAGACCGGCACGTGCAAAATCACTTTCGTTTGGGTCTACATAGTACATTACAATGTTTTCCACTGGTGTAGCTATTACTTTTCCACTTTCTATTTCAGAATCAGATAGCAGAAAGATTGTATTGAATCCCATGAAATCCTTAAGATACTGGAAACCAAACTGATTCTGCACAGTGATTTCAGCGGCACCCAGGTACTGATATACATCCAGAATATTCACAAATCCAACCACCCCCGTAACATTACGGTGCATCTGTTTGAATTTGTTTTCTACCATTCCTTTTGCCATAGCAAGGGCCATCTGGAATGTAGTTTCCGTTCCAGTAAGTGTACCAGTATTCAGATATGTATAGAATCGTTCTGTTACATTCGACTGAAGCTGGAACAAAAATTCATCGTCTGTCATCTGAACGGCATTTTCATATCCGTGGTCCTTAATTGCTTCAATGGAAACGGCCTTTGCATACTTCTCAATGGTCATTTCCGCATACGTCTTTTCCTTTACTGTGAATTTGCTGTAAGGGATTTCTTCTCCTTCGCCTACAGCACCGCTCTGTAAAGTTCCTTCTGCATATTTGCTTTTCAGCACTGCTCCCGGTGTTTTCTTAATAGGACGCATAATCCCCAGAATATCCCGAAGATGCTGCCAGTTCCTCTCAAAGCGTGTCACAAAATCAATTTCACGCGCTGTAACCTGTATGTCCGCGCTTGTGATTAAATTGGCTTTTGCTGCCATTACTATTCTCCTTTACCGAATAAATGCAGGTTATTGGCAATTGCAGACTGGCGCTCAGACGGGTCTTTAATTGCTTCAATATCCTTTCGTGTCATAGTTCCTGGCGTATTCTGCTTACCTACTGGTGTGGTAAACCTCGCCATGTTCTGCTGTGCCTGCTGCTGTGCATCATCAACAAAAGCCGAAGCATCTTTTTCTTTCATTTGAGACAAAAGGTCATTCAGCCCCAGAATTTTACCATCTTTCAGCTTTAAACCGGCCTCTTTTACTTCTGCCATAATTGCACGTTTAGCTGCCTCGCTGGAAAATTTAATACCTTCAAATTCTGTCTTAAGCGCATCCGCGAAATCACGTTCATAAAGCTGTGCCTGGGCGTTCTTTTCGGCCTCTGTAGCCTTCTGTTTCCAGTCAGACAACTCTTTCTGCATCGTTTCCAGGTCAACCCCTTCAAAGCCTTTCAGCGTTGTTTCTGCTGCTTCTGCTTTTTTTTTCCAGGTATCCCGTTCGGTTATCAGATTGTCATTTTCTTTCTGCAACTTTTTAAGGTCTTTTCCATTTTCAGCCATAACAAAAGATATCTGTTCCTCTGTCAATCCTTGTGCTTTTAATTCTTCGGTTTTCATGATGATTCTCCTTTTCCGTTATTAGGTTATTTGTAGGTGTGTAACCGTCCACCAACGGTTTGCCATTTTGTAGGACTTGGCGTGTCCAAAACTGAGGATGCTGGATTTGAACCAGCGTAAAGAGTGTTCCTTCTTTGCCGGGGTCAAAACCCGGTGCCTTAACCGCTTGGCGAATCCTCATGATGCAGTTCCTGCTTAGATTGTCACACTGCGAATTTCAGTCCCGTGTCCTAGTCCCTGGAACTATCGCAGTAGTTTTCAGCAGGCATTGTCATTCTCTGTGAGGCATTCTGCGTGCTCTCACATCATCCGGGAGCGACCCGACTACATCGGGAAAAGAGGAATCGAACCTCTGACACACAGCTTATAAGGCTGCTGCTCTACCAACTGAGCTATTTCCCGATTGCATTTCTTGAAAACTCCTCGTCACGCCTTTTTGCGCCGCATATGTACTCTGAAATGCTGTCAGCCCGCCGATATCCCACCAAAACAATGCCGTATCATTTTTCAGTTTCGTCCAGGTCATAACTGACAAGTTTTTTCTATCTCCATTACGGGAGGAGGATAGCCTTTAGAAGGAATGCACATGCCGGAAATTGCATCCGCTTTTCAACCTCTAGGCCGTTTACTCTATGAGCTAGGACCTGTTTCTGTTAAGGACATGTGCTATATGAGGGAGGTTCAAATATAGTAAAAAGCCATGCAAACTACATTGCTGTAATCTGTATGGCTCTGCGGCTGGCGACTGGCTCTAATTAATGCTTTGCATTCTTTTTATTTCACTTCCGTATATATCCATTACAGTTGTATTCCTACATTTTGGACAAAACACAGGTAAATTCTTGGCTTCGGTATCTTTTCTGATTTTTGTTCTTGTCTTATTACTGCATATGGGGCAGTATACCCAACCATCTTTCACCATGTTTTCACCCTTTCTGTTTATTCTTACTCCCATTTTACCGTATTGGCCTAAAATAATCGTCCCCACATTTTAAATATACTGTTGACTTTACGCCAATATTGGCGTATAATATAATTAGAAATAAGGGAAGGGGATTAAAACAATGACAGTGGCCGAATTAAAGGAAATGATTGCGAACAATAATGATTGGGATTCTTACGAAAAATATGGTATCCGCATTCAAGAACAGGACTTTGAACTCGGAACTGTTGACCACAACTCAAAAGTCTGGGTTGATGGAGAGGAAACAGAAGAGGAACTTGATGGAATATGTGCCATTAATTTAAACTCTCCGGAAGCTGCTGGTGCACTCAATGGTCGTGGATATTTTGGTTCCCACATAGCCCTACTTGCAAGTAACCGTTTTGAATATGGTCTTGATGCAGGAGAGGTAATATTAAAAGATGCAGAAGTATTATATATTATCAAATAGGAGGTGTGAAAAATTGAGAAGATATCCAGATTGTATCAGAACAGACGGGCTGTGCGGGCTGTGCTCTGCATCCAGCCGCGGCCTGGATTGCCACAACAACAAAATAAACAAGCTGTTATATCAACGCTCTTTGGCGGAGATGACCCAACGGCAGGTAGCGGATGCCGCCGAAATAAATATCCGCCAGATTCAGAAGTTTGAGTCTGGAGAAGGGGATCTTGGCAACATGACCCTGCGCAATGCTCTGGCTCTGGCAAAAGCCCTTGACTGCGATGTTGATGATTTTTTGTAACAAATACTTACTCAGGAAATTTGGAGGATAATATTATGGAAAAATATGATATTTTTAAATCAGAGGGCGGTTATAGAGTATGTTTGGCAACATATGGAGATGACCCTATCATTGACAAGTGTCCGTGGTGTAAAACTTTGGCTGGCGCAAAAGCTGTTGCTAGAGATGCTAAGTTTGACAATGAGACAAGACAGTATGGGGTATTTAATGGTGAGGGCTGGATGGCAAGCCTCCCGTCTAGCGATTACGAAACAGATTATTATAATTTTGGCTCGCGAGATGAGGCGGTAAAAGCAGTGATATCGGCAATGGAAAAGCTGGGATACACCCGTGAATACATTCTGTATCGCAGGAAAGATTTATTATAAAAAAATATCGCCTTCTCAATATGAGTTGGCGATATTTTTTTAATAAAAACGAATAACCTAATATTTCAATCCACACCTCTCAGATTGGAGAGCGGTGACCAGTATCAACCCCATCTGCTGATACCTTATAGCTAAATATTATATCCTATTCTCTTATTTGTCAAGACACTATTTGGTTATACATCTTAAAAAGGCGGTGAAATTATTCCCACCGCCAATTTGTTACATCATATTACGTAATTTTTCAATGTATCTTTTCATAGTTTCCCGTTCTTCACGGCAATCCGCATCTTTAGACATTTCGCCTAATTCTTCTGTCAGTTCGTCCATATGCTCTTCCAAGGCTGCAAGCATACGCCGCTTGCAATCTTCATCTTTCCCACCGCTTCGATAACTCTGTTTCTGGTTCATGTAATCGTCATAGGCCGGACCGGTCGCACGGCTGTAGTGTCCTCTGACGTAATGTTTTCCGCGTGTGCCGCGATATGAGCTGTCATTATCATAGTCCTGTGACATTCCATCAGCACGGCTATAACGTCCCATGCTGTCGCGCTTGCGACGCGCTTCGCTGTGTTCTCCGCCGTCCATTTCGTCTATTACCTGATTGTAGTACTCTTCTTTGCACTTCCAGTACTCCACATTCTCCATGTCTTTCCACATGTCTATCAATTTGTATGCGGTTTCAAGGTTGCTAGTGTTCAGGCCCTTTTCCGCAATTTTATCCAGCTCTTCATGGATATTCTGCATCATCTTATAACTCATAGCCTTACCCCCTTAACCTATTCTGCTAACAACAAGGTTAGCGTCTGATACTGTCGCCGCTGTGGCTCCAACGTTTTTTACCGATAAGGTAGCGCAACATGGTTTGCACACCCTTACTTCTACCGTTGCTGCTCCATTGATTGTTGCGCCGGCGGCAACTGTGTTCTGGATTCTTGCACCGGGAATGCCTTCGCCGTCCTGCTGCACTTCAAATATAACGTCACCTGCTGCGGCTGCGGAAAAGTTTCCGTTAAAGCCTACACGGTACAGGCCAGGAAGTAAAACCACTCTCCCAGAAAGTGGCTCATGCCTTATATTTGGGCAATTACAGGAATATACCCGGTTTGCTGCAAACAGTACACTTCCATTGACTTCAACAGTCTGTGTGCCAGCAGTTACAAAATCTGCCATAATAAAATCCTCCTTATATGCACAGAAGGGCAAGCCTGTGCCTACCCCTCCATGTGTGTAATACTACTATTCAGTAGACATGTCCTTTTCGGACAAGATACGCAATATACGGTTGTTTTGGTCGATAATCTTCTCCATGTATTCCTTATTTTGCTGTTGCAACGCTTCTAATATATCACTATTAGAAACGTCACCAACGAGTAAAAGCAAATCTATCATTTGCAATGCAGTTGCATACAGAGCAAGATTATCGTAAAACTGTTCGTTTCTCATTAGCACCCGCATCCAGTATTGTATCCACAACCACAGTTAGAGGCATATGGATATGGCGCTGGAACCGTATAAGCCGGTACAGGCTGCGGCTGACGAAGCTGTGCAACGATTGAGTTACCAACTGCATCAATAAATCCGTTCTGGGCAGTCTGGCTTGCCTGGAATCTAAGGGTTTGATTCTCCGCCTGTAAGGTAGAAATCTTATCCTGAGTTAAGAAGTCAAGAATAGCTCTTGTATTGCTGTTGTTGTTGTCCAGAATATCCCTAGTTGCGGTCTGAATGGTGTTTCTGGTATCGCATGACTGTGTAACCAGATTGTAGTTTACGCCATCAATTGCGCGCTGTGTCTGGCAGCAGCAATCCTGGAGCTGATAGCCCATCTGGCATAAGCTGCGGTCAACACCGTTGAATCCGCTGGTGATAGTGTTGTTCAGCGCGTATGTGCTGTCACAGATACCCTGCTGGATACCCCTGATTCCGTTTTCTATACCGTTCAAAGCAAAGCCCTCATTAATATCTGCTCTGGTAGCAAGACCCTGGAGTCCCGCGCCATTTGCACCGTTTCCGCCGAAGCCATTGCCCCAGCCTCCTCCGGCGAACAGGAACAGAACGATAATCCAAATCCAATCGCCCCACATGCCATCACCATTTCTGTTATTTCCGTTTCCTGTAGCGGCTGCAATGTCCGCTAAAGAGTAACCACTTTCCATAAATATTTACTCCTTTAAATTTATTTACAAAATCATGCGCATTGATTTATGTACTATTTTTTCATGCCTCCAAGCATCTGCTGAAACTGTTGTGCCATCTGCTGGGCTTGGTCTAACTGTTGCTGAGTTATCTGACCAGACTGGAGCATCTTCTGCACTTCTTCCTGGGGATTCCCCTTGAAGTTGTTCTTAAATTCCATAAACTTCTGAATCATCTGCATTGGGTTGTTTCCCCCACCCATTCCAGGCATCATGCCACCCATTGGCGAGCCGCCGCCCAACATACTAAATAATGGATTCATATATTATTTCCCCTTTCCGCTTGGTGCTGTGCTGGAATCTAAAAGGCCGTATAATTCATCATATTTTGCCTTTAAATCCTGATATTCGTTTCTGGTAACATATTTTTCATCCAGATTTTCAGCCGGTGCAGATTCCTTCTTCTGCCCATTGACAATCTCTTTATATTCAAAAGTGCGAAGTGTTGGCATTCCTGCCGCATCGGTTGTCTTAATATAAAAATACTCATTTTCACTATCCATCAGTAATATGGAAGTGCTGGGTGCTACTAAATATGACTTTGCCCCGGCCTCACCCTGCACCCATAATATTCCCTGGTTGGTCTGCGGGACCTGTGGTACCTGCGTCTGTTGCGGCATCTGGTATGGTGCTTGTAGCTGCTGCAATCGGTCCATAGGTGGTTGTATCTGTGGTTGATATGGGTATGCGTTTGGATATGTATTCAGATAGTTTGGATTGATAAATGGTTGCGGCATTATATCCCCTCCGTTCTTTTATAATCCAATTATCCCATAAAAAATAAGCCCTTGACAGGTCGTCAAAGACTTATAAAAGTATCATGCAAGTATCAGCATACTCTAATTATTTTATTGTTGACTTTTCGGCTCAATCTCTTTGCTGTAGACACACTGACATTCATTTGTTCTGCACATTGTTCCAGTGGCATGTTCTGTGCACGTAATTCAAATAGCTGCCGCTCATCATTTGTGAAATTGCAGTATGTACGGAAATAGTTTAACTCTGGCACCGTAAAGTCATATACTTTCAAAAACACACCTCTTATTATTTCTGCGCAAGATACAAAATAAGTTTTTCTCTCGTTTTTTTTAACTGTTCAAGGTTGCTTCCAGGCCCCGCAATTTGGCTATCAAGCATCGTTAGCAGTACTTCAAGAATTAGCGAATCTCTTTCGGCATACTTCTTCATGACATCATAATCTCGTCTATCATGTTCCTCTAATATCTCTACACGCTTATTCATTTTAATAGCAGGAGATATCCATTTATGTATTACAGCAAACCCACCACCTAAAACAGATATCGCTCCAAATATTGCCAAAACCGTTTTTCCAAACTCCATTATGTCCATGTTATCACCTTTCCCAGTAGTATATTGGTATTTCCTGCCCGCTGTCCCATGTGTCCCAGTAATAACCGTTCTGCACACACACCACATGCCCTGTAATTGCTAAAATGTATGTTCCCATAGGATTATCTTGGCAAAAGTCCTCGACCGTGTATACATCTTGTCCGTGGTCATCCACTATGTACCGTTTAAACCCATTCTGGCGTAGGTATGCACCCCACACATGATTGGCTGATGGCATATCAGATAGAGCACACGCACATACAGTCACTCCGGCAAATACCGTTTCCCAGTCGCTATCTAGGGCTTTGGTTATAGCCCGGATGGGGCAGTCCCCTACGCGGGCATTTTTAGGATTTGGATTGTATTGTTTCCATCTACTCATTATCTTGTTACCTCAAAACCCATATTATATAAGAGTTTACTGTATTCTTCCAATAACCGAAAGTATGAATTCCCCCACTCAACAGATGGATAATAAGAACTCGGTATACCAATATAACCATTAGGAGAACTACAACATGTACACATTTCTGTACCATTGTTTGCACAATAATTGCAGTGTGTTGTTTCAAAATCAGAAAATTTAACTTGCATTTTATTTTCCTTTCGCATTTTCATATCGTTTTGCTGCGCCCCTAGCCTTTGCCGCCTGCTCCCGGTTCCATCTGGCAATCTGTAGCCGTTCCTGCTGGGTGCGTAAGTCGTTTTCTTTACAAAATTCGTTATATGCCTTATTCTGCCACTGTAACAGATACGACTTGCGGTCAAGGTCTAACTGCATTTCAAATTTAACTGATTCGTCCTTGCATTTATCCACGGCCTCCTGCATCCCCATGACTTCGCGTTTGGTCTTTCTGATGCGCCGTTCAAGCGTTCTCTGCCGCTTCTCCAGCTGCTCAACCTTGTAATTGTCTGCGGTTTGGATGTCTTTGTATGGATTGTTTACCCCATCACCGCTTCCGAAGGAATGACGGCAGTTCCATCCACATAACCCTTCACCTGTTCCGTATCCAGTCTGGGAAAATGGAGGAAAGCGCTTATCCTTTCCAGTCCTGCTGTAAAACTGCCCTTGCCACCATAAATGATTTCCTGGATTCTGCCCTCCATCCCCGGTTCTGGCCCCGATGTGCGCCGACACCAGTATGATATCCCAATCCATTTCTTCCATACGCTTAATAGAGATATCTCCCGTGGCCTGGGCTACTCCGGTGCGTACTGCGCGCGCTGTGGCAGTTTCTATGGTGTCTTTATGGCCCGAAGGATAGTGTACTATCACTCCGCCAGATACCACATTATTAACTGCCTCTTTGACAGCCTGTGTGTACGATACAGCCCCAGAAGATACAAGGTGGTATGCATTATCACATGCGTTTATAAAAATCCTCTGTGCGGCTTCTGCGGTGGTTCTGGTATAGTTTTCCCATTCCCCCATAGTGGCATTCATGTTTCGTTCCATTAGCCTAATAAGCTGCGGAGATTGTGTAAGCGGTGTTGGAGACAAACCAGCAGCCTCATATATTTTATGGTCGTATTCCAGGGCCTTGACTCCAGCTTCTTCCATTGCGGCCTTGATTTCTTTTTCCTGTCGATTAGTGATTTTGGATAACTCTGCCGTTATGTCCTCCAGCAGATATCCTGCATCCTGCAATATCTGTATTCGCCATCGGTCAGAGGAGGTGAGCAGGTAATCATCGCCGCGGCCTATGCGTATCATCATGCGGTCTATTATCTGACGGATAATGTATGTATGAAGCTGGGAGGCTATTTCTTCGCTTCCTTCTGCGATTCTTGCAAGGTAATCAGGGCTTAACATTTACTCTTCCTTCTTTCCCTTATGTCTAATCGACCATTCAAATACTTTCGGGGCAAATGGACCAAGTGGTATATTGAATACTATCCAAATTAATAAGCTTCTCAATTTATTCCTCCTCAAACATCCTAGGTCCATCCTTCGGCTGTGCTTCCTTTACCATAGCTTTTGCATCTTCTTCAGATAATCCTTCAAACTTTCTAAAATACATCCAGGCCGGCACCTTTCCCTGCACAACATACTGCCACCATCTTGCCCGGTCCTCTTCACGGTTGTATGTAATGTCCCCAAAATCATATGTTATTTCGTAGTTTCCGGCTGGTGCCAGTCCGTACAGGTCAGCATATACATTGAGCGCATATATTGCCCCGTCAAGACAACTTTCCAGTTTGTCGCGCACATCCTTGATTAGCTGTATGGTTCTCCTGTCGTCAGCCTCTACCTGTGTGGCTGTGACCATTCCTGTTTTTTCATCAAGCACAAAATACCCATTGGAATATCCGCACTTGAATCCAATAAATGAAAGAAGATTATTAATTCCAGTAAGTCTTATATCAGTATTTAACGATGGATTAATCTCATGGTAAAATTCTCCATTACTATTTCCAAATACATTTCTTACATAATGGGGTAATTTAACTTTATTTACTCCTGGGCGTTTTAAATTTCTTCCATCACCAAGCATTAATTGGTCATCAATTAATATAATTTTCTCACTGTCAAATATTTCACCCACATTCCGACTATATGCCACATCAAGGTCCTTTAATTCTTCTATGGCCTCGGCAAACATTGGCAATCCCAAAGGTGATGAGATATCCAAATTGTTAGCCTGTGGAGTGCGGAGTACACCAAACATGGGGCCGTCTATTTTATCATTGTTAGCCTTGAGTATAGGCGGTGTCTCTGGAAGTAAGTCAGACCACTTAGTCCTGTTTAATGCTATCGGGTCCCCCACACTTTTTGCAGAGTGAGACACATAAGCTCTATTGGATATGTAATATGGGTAATAGGTGTTCTCCCCATCCTTTACCTCAACAAACCGATGATACTCAAACCGGGTATAATACTTATCATTTTCACTGTAGCTATCCTTGAATACGATTCCATAGATACCCTCATTATCACAATCTGTAATGATAAAGTCCATCGGTGTAAATATGTCCAGTCCTTTTCCATTGGGCTTAAGGATGATTGTGCCGTAGGCCATACCATACTCTACCCAGTGACGAATCTGGAAATATATCTTGTCAATCTGCTCCTGGAGCCATGCCGCCCGCGCGCTCCCATCAATCTGTATTCCAATTGCCAGGGTAGCAAGGCGGGCCGTCTCCGAGCATATAGCCTTTGCAAAGTTGATTGTCTTAACGTTATCATCAGCGTTTACCCAATATGGCGTACCCCGGTAGATATTGGCGCACTCTGTAATCTTGCTTTCCATCTCCGGGGATACCACTGATTCAACGTTGAAATCTTCTTCTGCCTGTCGCTTGAATATCATTCCTATCACCTTTTTAGCCCATTTTATTAGTCCCATTTACTCACCTGTATTTTGCACAATTTTCAATATAGCTTAAAGGCAACAATACCGATTGTTCCTTTAATATCTGTCTCTGCAATCCTTTAGGTGTATAGACGCAGTTTGATGTTAGTTCATTTATTCCTTGCCGTATAACGCATTCTTCTGTGTATGAATGACCAGGGGAAATATCAACATACTTTTTTAGAAATTGTCCTATTCGCTTTTTGCTATATTCTGTCATGCGCTGTTTCCCCTTCTCATTGATAATGGGCTTGTAGCATAGCGGAGTGCGTCAATCCAGTGGTTATTGTGGTCTGGATAGTCTGCAATCACTTCCCCATTGCTGTCTACTTCATGTTCATACTCTATGATTTCCTTGTATGCTCTCGGCGTTCTGGCCGGGTCTATAACGATTGTCCGGCACTGAAGCCATTCAAAGGTATATTTCACACTACCCGGCCCAACATTGGCCTGTCTGGCCGGAAGTCCAGCATCCCTAAAGTCAACTATGCTTTCCTGTTCATCAGCGCCGCAGCGGATTTCATAATCATCATAGCCCTTTTCCTTTATATCCTCTGCCATTTGGCTGTTACGGATTTTACAGCCGCCCAACTCGTCCAACAGATAGATTGTTTCAGTGCTATGGATGTACGCCGCCCGGATAAAGGCTTTCGGGTCAGGATACCAGCCCCAGTCTTGCCCTTGATAGATACGCTCCATGCGGCTGATTTCTTCGTCTGTTATTGTACGCACATCCAACATATCAAAAATATTCGTTCCCAGTCCAACGGGATTGCCCATGTATTCATGTTCATATGCCCTTGGATTGGTGGCTTTCAGATGTTCGGCGTCTGCTATAAACTGTTCTCCCAGCCATTCCTCCGGCACTGTGGTATAGTCGCTCTTGTGCCGGCAGCTGTCCTCTCTTGGCTCGTTGACGTACACATTCGCCCAGTTGCTCCGGCTGATTGGAGGGTTGAAGGACTTGAACACCACAAATTTACTCCCGCCACGAAGGACGGACTGCTGCACTGTTCTGATTTCCTCAATCCCGGCAAACTCGTCCAATTCCTCGAACCAGAGGTATTTAAAATATCCTCGGCTCGTCTTGATAGATTTCGTTTTCTTCGCCTTGTCCAGTCCTCGGAAGATGATTTTCTGGCCAGTGGGTTTATACACATACTGCATGGGGCTAACACTGGACGCCCACAGGTCATTGGCCCCCAGTGCATCAATCGCCCATGCAATTTGTTCAAATACAGATTCCCGTAAGGTGTTTCCTACCTTACGAAATACTGCCGAATTGCTGAAAACTCCGTCCTTTTCGTCCTGCATCATCCCCAGTATAATTTCCACGGACATGAAAGAGGACTTCGTGGAGCCGCGCCCGCCGTAGAGGTCATAATATGTATGCTTTCCGTCCAGGATATCCCAGTGAACGTCATAAAAGGAAGGGGCGATTACATCAGTCAGATTTATTATGTCACTCATGCATCACCATTCCCCTTTCCCGGCTTTGGTATATCATTCAAAATGGTGACTCCTTCTGCATTTTCTCCTTTTTTTGTATTATCCATAAATTTATCAACTACTATCCCCATCGCTGTTGCAATTTGGGATATAGTTGCACTTTCCAGCTTTTCCGGGTCTGCCAGCTTTTCAAGGTACTTATCTATTATCCCTTGTGCCTGCTCTTTTCGGGAATCCATATAAGCTAACATGTCCGCTGTGTTCTGTTCTTTTTTTTGTTTGCATTTTTGTGCAATATCTGCATTTTGTGTGCATATCTTTTTGACTGTGTTCAGCGCCACTCCAAATTTCTTTGCTGTGGCATTATAACTTCCAGTCTCCACATAATCAGCGATAATATCTTTTTTCTGCTTATCCGTCAGCCTGGAAGCCACACTCACCACCTCTTATTCTTTGTGCTTCACACGGTATAATAGTCCTATACTAATTTTACCATGCGTATGTAATGTAAATCGTCCCCACATTTAAGCATATACACTAATCATCCTTTCCACCTCCCAAACAATGTCATCAACCGCCTATATTCATCCAGCGTTTTTCTTTGATACCCGTAAAAGTCATCCCGTTTAATTGGTATATTCTTCATCTTACTCAGCTTGTCATATCCGATATTACTTACAAGGCTTTCGTATATCTCCACCTCCAATCCAGGAGCCGAGGATATGGCGCACTGGAACAATGTTAGCTTATCTTCTACACTGGCGGTCTGGCAGTATTCTTTTATGCGTTTGGCTTCATCCTCCGTAATTCCATAATCACTATAGTTCTTATACCTGGTCCTCATAGCCCTCCTTCCTACACATTAACTCTTTCTCTTACTGAACGAAGAGTGCGCGGGTTAGACTGTGCATAATAACGTGCCGTAACTCCTGGGTCTGCATGTCCCATAATTTCCTGTATGGTTCCAATATCAACCCCTCGATTTTTCAGATTCATCCCCAGCGTCTTTCGTGACTTATGCGGATATACGCGACATGTGAGTCCAGCTCTTTTCCTTATGGTTTTCAATATCGCCCGAAATCCACAAGTAGTCATCTTTCCATACGGTTTTCTGGAGCGTGGGAACATATATGGACAATCATCTTTCCTGCTGTCCAAATACAGTCCGTAGTAATGACGCGCATCATCATCCAGATAGATAGTCCGATATCTTCCGCCTTTCTCTCCCTGTATCCAAATATCGCCGGTTCTCATGTCTATCTGGTCCAGAGTTATTTCTGCAATCTCCCCTATCCTGGCTCCAGTACTTCGAAGTACCTCTAGCAAGGCCCTCTCGCGGATATTTTTGCACGCATCCCTTAATCTTGCAGATTCTTCCGGGCTGTAGTAATCAATTGGTTTAATGGGTACTTTTTTAGCCGGTATAGACTCTACCGGATTATCTGTAATAAGCTTCTCAAGGCGCATCCATGTAAAGAATGCTGACAAAAAACGGCGCTCGTTATTATAAGTGCTAGGCTGGTTTTTCTTTCCTCCACTGGACACATTTCTGATTTCATATCGCGATAAATACCAATCAATATCAGTGGTGTCCATCTGGTCCAGTGATTTTGTGCTTATCTCTGTCAGCAATCTTCGTATGGAATTAAGATAGTTTTCTTTGGTTCCTCTTGCTAAATCACGCTTTTTAATCAGGAATAACTGTATTATGTACTGATTCCGTTGACTTATATCATTTTTTCTTTCTACTGGAAGTGTAGTTATTTCTTCCATGTTCACCCTAACCAATTCCTGCTGCATTACATTTTGCAGAATGGTAAGAGTCTGCTGCTCCATGATATATAAGGACATTGCTACCAGTACATTGTTGATGATTTCAGCTTTTATTGTCTGTGTACTCATAATTATATCCTCCTCATTCGTATTGATTTTCACGTCCGAGTAAGGTATAATATACTCAGACGTATTTACGGGAGCGGTGGAATCATCTTGGCGGGTGACCATCGCTTGTTATTTTCGCACATACGTTCTCTGCTTTCGTTTTTATTTGCCGGGGGATTCCCCCGGCTTGCCTTATATTATTGCTCCAATATCTGTTTCCTTGTCTTGTCCCATTCCGCTGCCAACGCCTTACTTATTGGATCATCATCCACCCTTTCAAATAGGTAGCGCTTACGATATAGCACTCCTGAGACACTATAGTTGGGAATCATGGTACGATGCCGGATACCTAACATCACCATTAATTCCGATGTGCTGTATCGCCCATCCAGTCTCCCGCAGTCATATAGGTCATATAATGCCTCCGCTTTGGCCGACATGCATATCACTCTCCTTCGTATCGCAAATGCTAAGTTGGCGGCGGCCGGAGTCGAACCGGCACCCTCTTACTTTCCCCACAGTTACAGTCCGTAGACCGCCCAGGAGTCGAACCTGGCCCTGTGTACCATACACCGCCCAAATGTTAATTTCACTGTTTTAGATGATAAAATCATCCTCGGTTTCTACCGCATCCAATTCCATAACATCATCAGTGCTTCCAAGCATCATTTCTTTAAGTGTATTAAGCCTTTCTATACAGACATCAATGCTCTCTACCCTGTAAAACACCATCAATGTATCTGCATTTGACAACATAAACCTTTTGTCATTCCCTGCATATGAGCCTATTTCATGCGGTTCTGTTGTTTTAAACGCTAACATACCATATTGAGGAGTATCGTTTTCACTGCGCAGGACAGGTGTCATCATAATATCCCCAGTTCCAAATATTAACTTTGCTTTTCCTTTTACCACAATTCTTATCCTCCATCAAAATATTAATTTGCCGTTTTTGTTTCTTGTATTCTACAACTGCATCATCATATAGTTTCTTACTGCATTTTGTCGGATTTCCAATGCCTTCCGATTGATAAAAATAAGATTTTCCTTCTTTCCAAAATGTCACATTTCCACCGATATCCCTGCCCTGGCAAAATACAGTAACCATTTACTTTACACCTCCGTTAAAATGTTAATATTGCTCAATTGTCAGTTTAATATTGGTACAGCACATTCTGATTCCGGTTTATTTGCAAAATAGCTTTCTCCGTGTGGAAGTGGCTCATATTTTCCAGATGGTATTTTGCAGATTCCAGATATATCTCTCGCCATACCGCCACATTTACACCTGATTGTAAATGGACTTGGCTTATGGTTTTCTCCAAATTCCTCTATTCCCTTTTCAAGAAACATCCACCACTCTTTGTGGCACTTTTCACATCTGTATTTCATAGCCCCATGAACTAATATTTCTTTTCCCATCTTGACCTCCTAAATCCTAATTTTAGTTTTTTACTGGGTGACAAGTATAAGTTACAGACTGTAATACTTCTATCTCGCCATCACACGTAGGACAGTTTATAAAATCACATGTGGTATCATAATTTGTTGCCTCACCACCATCAAATACTCTGCCACAGTAAGGACACTCAATATCGTCTACTGTCATTGTTTCGTTTTTCATGTCGCAGCTCTCCTATAAACATCGATTTACAATATTAACTTTGGGTTATCAAAAACATTTCCCATCACCTCAAAGTGCTTACTTTCGCTACTTGCGATTTCATAGTCACTTTGTTTTCCCTTGAAATAATAATTGCATCCTCGCAACCCAAGAGTACATATGTCATTCCGGCAGTATGGAACCTTGATAATATCCCCTTCAAATATCTTCCTTCTATTTTTGTCTACAAGGCCTATATACTGACAAACAGTTTTCGGATTAACTTCATAATCCTTTAACCGATGGTGCGGCACATGATTCTGGATGATGTACATTCCATCATCAGTGCGAAGCAGATTACCATATATCCATACATCATTTTTCAAGTTTTTCCCTCGGAATAATATCTCCTTCATCCCTCTGCCTCCTCATGCATTTCATCATACTGGTAATGCAAACGGCATTCTTTGCATATTTCACAGGGTTCTCCATCCCCATCCATGGTCCTTAGTCCAGCGCATAACCCTTCTTCCATTCCTGGATATTCAAAACGTTCGGTCATATAACAGTGGCAAATAGCTTGTTTAATTGTCTTTTCATCCAGCTTTACTTTGCGATAGAGCCAGTCTAAAAGCATGAGCAATTCTGCCCTTGTTATGCCATTGTGGGTTGCCAGCCCTAAGTACATCTTTATCAATCCCAACTTTTTTTCATCTGGCATACCTTCAAACTTTTCCTTGTCAAATTTCATCCCTATGCCTCCTCCTATATTGGTGTCTGGAACCGGCATGGCATGTCCAGGTAACACCGGGCCTCCGCCAACGGTGCATCCTCCACCACTATGAGCGGACACCATCCCGGCCTTCCATGAAACACATTTGGTATGTCTTTGTGTTCTTTGGCCTTGCACTGCTTATCAATGGAGCAGCATGGGCAATCATAGCAGCTTTCTGGCATATTTTTTATTTCTAACATTGCCTTCATCTCTCTGCCTCCTTGCAATAGCCGCTTTGTTCACACGCTTCGGCATCTCCGCAATAATCGCATTCCCCAGAACAGCCCTTTACTGACTCCTGTTCTTCTCTGTATCTGCTACTCATGGCTTTTCTCCTCTAAATACGTGTTTTGGTCCCTAACTCTATTTCTGATATTGCTCGGAAAATCGGATAGAACTGCTGCGGCACTACCGCGTTTCCAAGGCACTTGATTCTGTCCACCCGGTTGGGAATCCCATGAGCCACTCTACCCACGTTGGGTTCAACTGCCCACTGCCTGGTTCCATCTGGTTCCCCTCCGCGGCTATTGTATCGTTCAGCGTCCTGCTCCTCTGGCATCTTTTTCCCTGACCCGTCCTGAAATCCCTTGCTACTGGTGTCGGCCATATTTTCACAGCATCTGCAAGATTCAGGCTGTGGCGGCTTCCCTCTTTCTGCTGGCTTGACCTCATCTGTCCTGTGAAACTGTCCGATGCGGTTGGCGTGGGCCACGATTGCGGTCCTGTATCGCTGGTGTGGGGCGTTGACGCCGCAAGCTGGTATAAGAAATGTCCGTGTGGCGTATCCTTGGCCCTCCAGGTCAGATAGCACCTTGTCGAATGCCATATTGATGATTCCAGCAACATTTTCTCCAACAACCCAAGTGGGCCGCAGTTCCGCGATAACCCTAACCATTTCCGGCCAGAGGTAACGGTCATCTTCCTCGCCTCTGCGCTTCCCGGCGTTAGAAAATGGTTGACAGGGAAATCCTCCTGAAATAATGTCAACTGTCCGCAAACCTGTTCGTTCATAAAAGCTTTCTCCCGTTAATGTCCTTATATCCCTCCAGCGTGGCACATCCGGCCAATGCCGCTCCAGTATCTTTGTGGGGTAATCCGCAAACTCGCATTGCCCCACACTTTCAAATCCTGCCCACTCCGCAGCCAAATCCAGGCCCCCAATCCCGCTGAATAGGGACAGGTGGGTGAGCTGCCGTCCCGGGGCAATGTCCTCTATCCCCATCTGACCATCACATTCGTAATGGTCAAACACTTCTAATCCCATGGTTTCCTTCCTCCGCTAAATGGGCATCTTGGTGTGTGTCCAGGCGTAGGCTTCCGTTATGGTTTCCTCTTTTTTCGGCTTCTCATCCCCTCCTTCCAGAAGCTTAATAATACGCTCCTGGTTATTCTGGATTGCCCGGAACTTGGCATCCATTTCCAAAAACAGTGCGCTCCTTCCATCCGGTTTTCCCATAAATCAATCATCTCCTCCTTTTAGCCATTCCTGCGTTTTCTGCATGGCAATGGCATCATAATCTGTATCACGCTGGTCAAAATTGTGGAATTTATTATTGTTTTGCTTTACGGGTATTTGGGATGGTCTTGCCCTGTCCTGCGCCCTTGACAGCCATCCGTTCAGGAACCGCTTTGCCCCGCTTCTGGTCTTTCGGTTCTTCGGATTGCTCTCACACCACCCCACAACCTTACGCATCTCCTGCATGACATCAATGGCCGGATAGAGCTTCTGGAACATGTCCACGTCATTCTCCGTCACATCATACATGGATTTATCATTTAGCATAAAGGATATTGCCACCGGGCTGCCTGGAGCGGATTTATCCGGCTCCGGGCAAAATGTATTATCATTATCCTTTACCTTTACCTTATCCTTTACCTTATCCTTTACCTTGGGTTCTGGTTTGGTTTCGGTTTGGTTATTTGTAGGTTTACTTTTGGTTCTGGTTTGGTTATTGGTAGGTTCCTGCGAGGTTTTAGGTCTGCCTCCCTTGGTTCCATTTAGGTATTTGCGGTTATTGGCATCAATCTGGGGTTTGGTGAGGAGGAATATCGTCCGTTCAATCCCACTTGTTTCCGGTTCTTTCTCATTCAGACCATACTCCATAATCGCAGTTACCGCAGCTTTGAACTGTTCTGGCGGGAGTTCCTTGACAGCTTCATAAAAACTTCTGTAAAATACTACGCTCTCCCTCATATCAACCACCATCCAACTGTCTACCAGAACCCCATTCTCGATACAGGTTCATCCAGTCATCCAGGCGCATTGTAACCAACCAGGAGCCACGATTGCGGCGGTGGAACACTGCAGGGTATATTTCCTCGCCGAATGGTAATTTCTCTGCCGCTGTATCATCTATGGCCTGTGTCATGGCATCCTCAAGGTTAAGGCGCTCTACCCTCTTGCACTCGATATGTATGCCTGGAAGTCCCACCACATCCGCATCCCCGTTGGTGCCACAATACTGCTGGCCCCTACGGCAGTTGTATCCATGGTCCTTAAGGAGATTGGCAAGTTCCCGTTCTCCGCGCTTCCCTTTTTCACGCTGCGATTTCCCCATCTACATGCCTCCCATCCCGAACATACTTATCTGGCCTGGGATACCCTTGCTCCTTACCCCGTTCACGAACCGCCTAGCGCCCTTTGTAGCTGCCTTCATGGACTGTATCCTCCTGTCCTGCCTTGCAATCCAGGCAGCGGCTTCACGGCGGCCCTGGAGCGTTGAGTCAGGTATGTAATATCCGTCACCATTGTCCAGGTTAATGATAACCTTACTGTATCGCATGCCCTCTATTGCCTCACGGATACGTCTATCCTTATATCCAGTAATCCGGCTGAGTTCCGCCCTGCTTATGGCATTCTGTTTTCCTACGCCCAGGGCATTGTACACAGCACATTGGATAACATCAGAATTTTTTGTGTATCTCAATTCAATCCCTCCTTTCGGGCCGGGTAAAGGAGGTCTGATAGGTCCCGGCCCAGGGTCAGAAAGTATATCGTGACATATCGCAATCTGACCAAGTGTTGTTCTATGTATCATCCCTTAGGGGATTAATACCTGTTACTTATCAGAATATGTAATTCCGTATACCTTGTATCTTCTTTCAAACGCTATCATACCGATGTTATGTGCCTCTGTATGATGCTTACGACATAGACATATTTTTCGGTACTTAGAATCATCAACCTTCCTTCGGTCATTCCCCATCCCAATCGTGTCTACGTGATGGATTTCTCCTTCTTTCCCACATATGGCGCATTTACGAAGCTTTATGCAAGCATATAGGTAATGACCTATATCATCGGTACGGTTAAGGGCAAAATCTAATAATGGTATCCCCTGTTCCAGCGCATAATCCAGCATGGTATTGATAAATTCCCTGGCAGTATCCATAGAGCAATCAGACAGTGAAAAATATCCGCATCCGGTCCGGTTGATGTGTAAATACTTAAGCCATTCTTTCTCAACCTCCGGCACGTTCCCGGAATAGGCGGAGATGTCATTAACTGTGGCATAAATCTTCCTGCGCTGGTCTGCACTTATATGTCTACCATCGTCAAGCCATACACTGCATCTATTCATGTGCTTATCAACGATTGGTTCCATAAGATTTTTTCCAGTAATAAATATCTTTAGATACGTTCCCTCTGGAACAAGCTTGTATGCTATTATGTCTGCTGCCTCATGCATATAATCACCTCTTTGGGTCATTCCATGGTAGTTCACTATCCTGCATATCATTCGGTGGCTGCATAACTAACTCTTTATTTGGATTCTCTTTCAGTTTTTTAATTGTTTCATTTGCCTGGGAATTAGTCATATCATGGATATCAGTCAGTCCATACTTTGATAGCACATTCTTAATCCCTATTCCCGTCCGTTTCAGTTCCAAAAATATTTCATTGATATCGGATTCAGTAATCAAATCAGGATTATGCTGCTTATTGTATTTAGTTCGGTCTGAATCCCAGTACACATCCGCGCCAATTCCGAGCTGCTTACACGCTACCGATATAGCATCTGTGGTTGCCATCTTGTAACATTCGTCAGATACATATATTCCAGACTTCTCCTTTTGAGCAAACATACTCCCGCCGTTTCCTGGGATTGGTTTAGACCACTCTCCGTCAACCTTTATGTATAATTCGATATCTACAAAAGCCGCAATCTCATTACCCGATGTTTCCAACCACTTCCGCGTTGTAATGTAGTACCATCCTATCCCACATGGCCCGAACTGCTCAGTAAGGACTTTTATGCGCCACATGGGGTTAATATCGGTCATACCGATAGTACGGCCTCCCTTAATGGTTTTCTTGGCGCTATCTGGAACAGAACGGACCTTTTGGTATAAGTCAAGATTTTCCATACACAACACCTACTTAATCTGTATATTCTGTTTCTGTTCAATATGCGCCCCTGGAACTGTAAGACCTCCTTTTATGGCTTCTTTAATTTTGGTTTTGCTCGGTTCCGGCTCCTTGGTAACAAGGTATTCTGTAGGGATATTAGATGTATCCTCAATCACAACCGATTCTGATTTACGGTAAGATATTGAAATTCTCGCCGTTTTGAACTTCTCACCGTCAAGATATCCAGATAAGTATTCCTTAAGCCGTTCGGCCTGATTACCTGCGGCTACTTTTCTTGCATTAAGATTTTTAATTTCAGAATCAATGGCACCCTCCTCCGCTTTGAGATTTTTGTACCAGCAAGCTATATTCTCAATTTTCTTTTCCTTTTCCATCTGGAGTCGGTCCAGACGTCCATCGTCTATGATTTCCCCTGTTTCCATGTCAACGCAACCCAATATTTCTGTATCAATTTCATATAAGTTCATCTACTTGTCCTCCATCTGAATATAAAGTGTAATTCTGACCCTCTGATTTGATAGGCTCCTGCATTCTTTCTGCCTTTTTCACTCGCTTAAGTTCCCTCTGATGGCATTTATCACATTCTTTCCAATGTTCCGGGTCAAGAAAACATCCACAAGAATCACATTTAGAATTATTCATCATGTGTTTTATCATTGGGAACTTTAGCCGGTACGCCTCTCAAAATACCGACCAACACATTACGCTGGGCATATTCATCTGTATCCAAAAAAACCAAAGCTGCATTTACCCGACCTTCAAGCTCAATAAGCTTTCTATATTCATTGGCCGTAATTTCAACTGTTCTTTCTTCCATCTTGCAAACCTCCATAATCTCTGATATAATCAGACTGAGTTATTTTTTGTATCCGGTCGTTTAGCTCTGTCAAGCTGACGACCTTTTTTATTGGCTTACCATATCCGGTGTACCGACTAGCATTTATCATTGCCCCGGCCCGGTTGGTTCCATTCCGGCGGCGGCTCATAATATCACCGCCATGCATATCACCAGCAATCCGCTTAAGACCATCACCGCAGCGGTTAAACCGCGAATAATCATCCGGTCTTTCTGCCGCGGGCTTAAGTGTGTTTTACCAACAGGTATGTATTCAAGCCGTTTCAACAAATTTCATCTCCTTTCCGGTCAATTGCAGAAGTATCTGTAATTTTTCTATTGTCAGTTTTTCAGGGTTGGCTTTACGCTCTCTAAACGAGCTTGTACAAAAACCCAAATACAAGGCCAGCTCATTATCATCAAAGTTATTTCTTATTTTGGCTTCTTCTATCAGTAGCCGGATACTGTCCTTTTGCCATTCTGACGGCTTCTTAGTTTTCACTCTTACTTCCTCCTTAACTCTCAGTTTTGTGGATTATCTCTTAACAAATAATCATCACACTTTGTAAGTATGGCAAGCGCCTTGCTCCTGATAAGGTTTATGTACCTGTCATCAAGACTAGCATTATCACGGCTGAGTGATATTATATCTGATGCCAAGATAAGTATTTTATTGTCAAACAGTTCTTTTTTTACATCTACAACCTTCACAGCTTCTCTCCTCCTAAATGTTAAAATACTGGTAAAACGCTATTGCTATAATTATTAGTATCTCTGCAAAAACAGTGCAAACAACTCCTGCTAAAAATGGATTAATGTACATCGTTTATCTCCTCCTCTTTCTCTTAATTCCCCGGCTCTTGCCGTTCTTCTTAATCCTGGCTTTCTGTCCCATTCTCTAAGTCTCCTTGTGTTCCTGTGTTGATGTTGTTCAATCCGGTGCCATCCTGGGAAACATAGTCATATGTACCCGCGGTATAAAGCCATGCAGCATTGGTGCCTATCAACGCCGCCAGCGTTACCAGGAACGCTATAAACCAATGCTTTGCATTCCTCTTGCTCTGCTCGATTACCTCTACAGCAAAATACTGCTCCAGCCCTTCCCATGTTGGCTTGTCCTTCTGGTTTTCAATGTTCATAAATATTTTCCTCCTGTGCTTGCGTAATACAGGAGGAAATGGTAAAATATTCCTGTATCCGCATTAGTATGGTAATGTGGTTACGGCTCCGGTTGGTGTTCGCTGCACCGCCGGGGCATTTTATAAATCTAATCTTCCGATTCTATGAGTTCTCCATCTTTAAGCGTGTACCATGTATCTGCTTTGATGTTTACTCCATCAACAACTACTGCTTTCCAGTCGGAAATTTTACAGCTATTTTGTTCTTCTTCTGCAATAACCAAAATCGAACCTAGCCCTCCTTTTGCTTTTACCCCTTTTCCTCTTGCAACAGATAATCCGTTTTCGCCTGTTGATGATTTTCCACGACTTGTTGCTGCTCCGCTGTCCCCGGCTGTTGCTGCTCCGCTGTCCCCAGCTGTTGCTGCTCCGTAGTACCCGGCCGTTGCTGCTCCGTAGT
>ERZ894226.188-NODE-188-length-45683-cov-12.076094_pt1 | contig 45683 bp, 49 predicted proteins | sample MGYA00380294_ERZ894226 | MGnify/ENA primary metagenome ERZ894226 (study PRJEB32331, sample SAMN06328434) | human gut metagenome | biome: human gut microbiome; feature: stool | host: Homo sapiens | collected 2014-10-29 ... | reverse complement strand
GGCCATGACTGAACCATTTTCAACATCGCCATCAAAGACAGCCTTTGAAAGTGATGCCATCGTCAACGATTCTAATTCCGCAAATGAAGCGCCTGCGTTTTCAAGTTCAAGATACTTGGCAATCATGGCATTCTTAATTGTTCGCACCGGTGCGCCGATACGTTGTCCTGTTACCGCTGTTGCCGTGTCATCAGCTGCCAAAATCGCTTGTTTGAACGCATCTGCTACCGGAGTTTCATCAGCTGCCAAGAAAACTGTCCCCACTTGAATACCTTGCGCACCCAATGCGTATGCAGCAACTACACCACGTCCGTCACCGATACCACCAGCTGCAATCACCGGAATATCTATCGCGTTGGCTACTTGTGGTACCAACGCCATTGTCGTCGTCCCACCGATATGACCACCTGATTCCATCCCCTCAGCAACAACTGCAACGGCCCCTAAATCAGCCATTTTCTTCGCTACCTTGACAGACGGAATGACTGGAATCACCTTAACGCCAGCTGCCTTGAAAGCTGGCATATAAGGTTTTGGCGTACCAGCCCCGGTCGTAACTACTGGAACCCGTTCTTCAATAATGACATCAACCAAATCTGGAATATTATCCATCATTAACATCAAGTTAACGGCAAATGGTTTATCAGTGCCGGCCTTAACGCGCCTAATTTCCGCGCGCAATTCTTCCTTATCAAAGCCGGCAGATGTTAACACGCCTAATCCACCAGCATTTGAAACAGCAATAACCAACTCATGCCGTGAAATACGTGCCATCGATCCCTGAATCAACGGATACTTCGTTCCTAGAATTTCTGCAACAGTTGCCATGTTATATGCCCCTTTTTAAGTGATTATTGTTTAATGTATCACATAAACTAAAACAACCCCAAATTATCTGAATAACAATCAGATAATCTGAGGCTTCATCTTACTACTTTTTACATCATTAACAGGTGAATCAAGCCAAGCGCTAGCAATACCTGAATCACACCAATGACCAAACCAAAACTCAGGAAGCGAACCCCCGAATTCTTGATAATTGACCATTTTAGGCTCAACCCAATGCCAGCCAAATTAATGACCCCGAAGAAACTTGCCAATTCCTTGGCGACAGCGACTACCGGTGCTGGCAAGCCAATCATCGTATTCACCAACATAAAGATGACAAAGGCCGTGACGAACCATGGCATCATGCGCCAAAATGGCTTTGCTGGTGCCATCACAGCTTCTTGTTGCGTTTGTCCACGACGACTCATCTTCGTAAAGGCCATAACCACAAAGGCCAACAATACCACGCGGAGCATCTTAAACAATGTTGCGTACGTTCCAGTCGCATCATTGACCATCAAACCAGCGCCAACAGCTTGACCAACCGATTGTAACGTACCACCAATCAAAGCACCCGATAATAAATCATTGTGACCTAGAATAGCTGGTCCGATGGTTGGCAAAATCAGCAACAGTGCCACACCAGTCAACGACACGGTCGCAGCAGCGGTCCGGCGTTGCGTATCATTAGCGCCAATCACCGGCGAAACGGCAGCAATCGCGCTCGTGCCACACACTGCATTACCTGCACCCATCAACATTGCTGACTCAGATGACACCTTAAAAAAGCGCCCACCGAGCCACATGACAATTAAAATTGTGGCCGTCATCTGCAACACAATAAACAAAATCCCTTGCCAGCCTAACTGCTCAACCGTCCTAAGCGTGACCGTTAACCCAAGAAAAGCAATGCCAAATTGAATAAAATACTTTTCCGACCAATCGACCCCGGGGTTCCAGATTTGCTGACGAAAGGCAGTATTCCCAATCACAATTCCTAACAACATGGCGATGCCTTCCGCACCCAAAAACGGTAGTAATGGGGTTAACCACTCTGCAACGACTGCGAGGGCAACCGTCAGGCCAATACCTGGCAACATCTCTCTAGTAACTCGCATCGCAATTACCTCCTTTATTTACAACCAGTTGTTAACCTAGTTCCTTTTTCCACGTATATTTTATCAAAATAAAAAAATACGGTCCAACCAAACATTTTGATTGGACCGCACCAATTAGTTGCGCTAATTAATATAGTGAAACACCATTATGTTCTGAATCAATGGGTGCCACATTATCCATTAGATAATGTTCTACGGCACGCTTATATGATTGATGACTGCGCATCGCAATGCCCGTCAACTTGCTAAACTCAGTCGCATTTAGTGCCCAAACTTGCGCCACCGACTGTTTTAACAAGTGATCATGGAGCGTTTGCGTCAAACTAATAAATCGTTGGAATTCAGCATGACCGATACCGTAGATACGCTTTAAGTTACCCGTTCGCTTTTCGATGTTCGCTAACATCACCAAACCTTGCGCAAACGTTGCCGCCGTTTGCCCACCAAAGTTATACATCGTTGGTGTTGGGTAGGGGTGACCATTTGGATAGGCCCCTGATTCAGCCTCGTAAGCATGCAACTTGGCTACCACTTGGCCTGCCACATCAGGTCGAATACCTGACTTCACCAAAATATTACCAAATTCCAGCATGAACGCCTGCGTATGAACTGTCATCGTCATTATCTAAATCCCTCTCTTTGTACTCTTCTCTTAGTCGCCGAATACTAGTGTATGGCGAACCCAATTAGTGTACGCAAAAAGTTCACAGAATAGTACAAAAAAGTGTTGTTTTTGTGATTAACTCATCTTTAGTTAGCGTGCGCACCAGCCACAAAGCCATCGATAAATCCTTGAACAAAATCGGTTAGACACGGCACGCCTAAAATAACCACAAAAGCTAGCATGGCCCAGAAAAACGGCCTATTTTTAACAAATAGTTTATTGATATCCCGCCAGTTAGCAGTGATCATTAGCGAAATGAATGCAATCAATCCCAGCAGCTCGACACCATTATCAATCGTTCCTACCTTAATATGTAGCCAAATTTTTTCAATAATGTATGTGACTACACCCAATACGAGCGTCGTAATGACAATGATATTAGCCGGTGTAATCTTTGCGCTTTCGCTTGATTCAAATTTTTCAATTAATGCTTCATCTCCCTTTACTAACTCATCTAACGACACTACGAAAAGGTCGCTCAAAGCCAGAACATTTTTGAAACTTGGCAACGCCGATCCATTCTCCCACTTTGAAATAGACTGTCGCGAGATACCCAAATAATCGGCTAAATCTTGCTGCGACATCCCTTTATCCTCACGACGTTGTTGAATATTATGCCCAATTTCCATAACCGGCCTCCACAGTTAATAATATATATCCACCATACCTGAATCGTATATTTTTAACCAGCAACTATCGGTTGCGCTTTAATATGCAACTAAAAAACGCCTAGCACCTGCATGCTAGACGTTCTTAATCGCTTATTTCATTAATACTGTAATGAGGACAATAGCCAACACAACCTGGAAAATAATGGTCACTAAACCATAGCCCAAGAATTTCATCCCTGACTGCTTAATGGTCTGCCACTTCAAATTCAAGCCGATTCCCGCCAAGTTGACAATACCGAAGAAGCTTGTAATTTCGTGGGCCGTTCCTGTCAGGACGTGAGGCAAACTGATAAATGAATTCACCAGCATCAATACCACGAACACCATCACAAACCATGGGATCTTAACACTTGTTTTGGGCGCAGTCGCTTCAATTGGCGTCAGCTTTGAGGCATGGCGCGCCATCAAAATCACGACAACTGACAACATAATGACACGCAACATTTTAAAAATTGGTGCGTATGTCACCACGTCGCCACCAACCAATGAGGCCGTTCCTGATACCTGACCAACCGATTGTACAGTACCACCAATTAGGGCACTCACTAGCAAGTCATTATGTGGAAAGACTGCCGGACCAATAATTGGCAAAACGAACAAGAGTACCACGCCGGCTAGCGAAACCGTCGCAACAGACGTACGCCGTTGATCATCAGTCGCGCCGACGGCCGGCGCAACTGATGCGATTGCACTTGAACCGCACACCGCATTTCCCGCACCCATTAACATGGCCGTTTGTGGTGCGACCTTAAAGACGCGACCACCCAGCCACATCACCACTAAAATTGTGGCCAACATTTGCAACAAAATAAAAATGATGCCCGTCCAGCCTAATGATTCAATGTTCTGTAACGTGACATTTAGTCCCAAGGCAGCGATACCAATTTCAATTGGGTATTTTTCAGCCCACTTCACACCGGCACCCCACCGTTGCTGGGCAAAAACAGTATTTCCTAATATAATCCCTAGCACCATCGCCAAGGCTTCAGCGCCCAACGTTGGTAACCAAGGTGATACGAATTTTGCAACAAGCGCGACAGCTAGTGTCAACAAGATACCAGCAATCATTTGTCGTTTTATGGCCATAATTAATGACGTCTCCCACTAAATAAACTCTGCTATCCAGTGTACGCCTCTTTTATCGTTTGTGCTGATAGATTTTCTTCACAACGAACCGAATAATAGCTGTTAATACCGCTGCCACAATCAGTGACTTAATAGCGCCTGGCCAAAATGAATCAGCGTGGAAAACAATCGCATCCGACACGGCATAGATCAGCATGAATAGTAAGCTGACCCAATCTACATATTTTGTCATACCTTTCACCCCTAAAGCGTTAACTTAGCTCAAGTCACGCTGCATATGTGTATAGTGATGCGCACCAATCATTAGTTCGCCCACTGCGACAAACCCTTCACGTTCATACAATACGCGCGCCTTTGGATTACCATCATCAACATTTAAGCCAATGACCGTTTCACCTTGTGCTGCCACCACTTCTGGCAAAGCCGCCAGTAATTGCGTGCCGACACCTTTACCGCGTGCTGATTCAGCGACTGAAATTGAGTCGAGATACCACTCATCGGGCAACGTCTCAACATCTGGGAACAGTTCTGCTAATTCACCAAACCGTTCCGCTAGCAATCGTTGCATCGTTAAATCCAAATGTGGCTCGCTAGCTGACGGATAGCCAAACGCCACCCCCACAATAGCCCCACCTAATTCAGCGACCGTTGCGTGCGTATGCGAATAGCGGGCCGTGTCATCAGCCAAGGCACTATCATGCAATAATTGTTCGATATTATCGCGTCCTAACTTGGCTACCATTGGAATTTCCATTTGGTCAATAATCGTCATTTCTAAGTACACAATGGTTGCTGTATCAGCCACTGTTGCTGGTCTAATTGTAATCATGTTTAAATCCTCCCCCATCTTTGTTACTAGTCTACTGGCTTTAAGGGGGAATTACCACTTTCATTTGGTAAACACCTTGAAAGGCAACTCAAAACCCTTTAATATGTTATTGTCCCAGTTTGGATTTGCGGAAGATCGAGCCGCACGAATGAAAATATAAGGTTAAAGAAAGGAATTTTGACATGGTTAAAGCAAAGTCAGCTTACTGGCAAGGCGTTGTCGACGAAGCACAACAGCACCCTAAGGCGGCCGGGATTGAGAAGACCCCATTCTTCTCACTTGCCCCAATGGAAGCCGTAACGGATACTGTTTTCCGTCGCGTTGTTGATAAAGCCGCTGCGCCTGATGTTTACTACACGGAGTTCACTAACGCCCGTAGTATTACACACCCAAAAGCTAAGTTTACTGTACAAGGTCGCCTACACGTTGATAAGAGCGAAAAGGTGCCAGTTGTGCAAATCTGGGGAAACCGTGGTGAAGACTTCGAAAAGTCATCCCTTGAATTGCGTGATCGTGGATACAATGCCATTGATTTGAACATGGGTTGTCCGGATTCAACAGTTATTAAGAACGGAGGCGGATCAGATTTGATTCGTCACTACGAGTCAGCACAAGAAGTGATTCAAGCTGCCAAGACGGCAGGCTTGCCCGTTTCTGTTAAGACGCGTTTGGGCTTCAATGATTTGGAAACATTCCGCGAGTGGATTCCATTCCTTTTGAAGCAAGATATTCAAGTTTTGACGGTTCACTTACGTACACGTAAGGAAATGTCAAAGGTGCCTGCTCACTACGAGTACATCGATGAAATCGTTAAGATGCGTGATGAAATTGCACCAGACACATTGTTGCAAATCAACGGTGATGTTAAGACTCGTCAAGAAGGGCTGGAATTGGTTCGCCAACACCCTGGTGTCGATGGTGTCATGATTGGTCGTGGTGTTTTCGAAAACCCATTTGCCTTTGAAATCATGCCTGCTGATCACACGTTGGATCAAACCCTTGAATTGCTCCGTTTGCAATTGGATTTGTACGATGAGTTCACGGCTGAATTTGGGCCAATGAACTTCCAAAAGTTGAAGCGTTTCTTCAAGATTTACGTCCGTAACTTTGCGTACGCTTCAGATTTGCGTGTTGCCCTAATGGATACCAACACGACTGACGAAGTTCGCGCACTTTTGGCCGAATTCGACAAGCAATGGGCGGCTAAGAAAGCTGCCGACGCTGTTGCAATTGAAGCTAATTAATTAATAAATCCCCCAGCGCATGCACTGGGGGATTTATTGTATCTTCAGAAAGGTCATTACCTATGCAATTACAAACCGGTGATTTAATTTTTGTTGGTGTCACAGACACCGACGACTTCTCTCAACGCATCGCAGCGAGCACACATCGCGAGACCGCTGTTGACTACACCCATATCGGGCTTGTCGAGAAAACGACAGCCACACTCTTCGTGCTCCACGCGTCACCCGAAACTGGCAGTACCCGCGAACCTTTGGCGACGTTTTTGAACCGCCAAACTGGCGTCGCCGATGTTTACCGACCAACAATCAGCAACGCACCCTGGCCAGCAATTTTACAAAATGCCAAAGCAATGCTCGGCCAACCCTATAACTGGTCCTTTATTAAATCCCGGCCTGGCTATTACTGCTCTGAATATATTATGAACGCCTTTCAACCAGCCCAAATTTTCACCGAAGCGCCGATGACATTCGGCCCCAACAATAGCATCTTACCCGGCTGGCTGGATTACTATGCCGACTTGGGGTTACCCGTGCCAAATGGTGAACCCGGCACCAATCCAAATGGCCTTGCCAATTCACCTCACCTTAACTATCTCGGTCGTCTTAACGACGTGAACGCGGTTGATGCTTGGTAATTTGACGCTGGCTAACTGGTGACCGCCGTTTAGCCGCCACCCCTTTCGCCTGCTCGGGTACATAGGCATACCGGGTGCCGTGCGCAGCAAATAAATCTGCAAACCAAGCAATTAAAATTTGTGCGACGACCATAATGGTCCCGACCAAATTGAGATAAACCATCAATACCAACAATGACCCCAGCGATTGATAAAATCCTACGCTCTTAACGGCAAATTGTGCATAAAAGCTAAAACCGGCATTCAACGCTAAGAGAAGTAAAACTTCAATCCCAGAACCGGCCACAAGCGCCTTCCAAGGTAACCGTTTAGCCGGCAATGCGAAGTTGAACACACACATCAATACCCAGAGCCCAAATAGCGCAAACAACCAGCTCTGCTTGGCCAATGTATCTAACCATGGCATATCAAACGGCAATGCCGCAATAATTGCTGGCATCATCGCACTTGCACCCATCAGTACGCCGGCCGTTAACAAAATGACCATCAACCATAGAAAACTAAAGACCCGCGTTAGCATACCACTAACCCGTTCTGGCACATCATGAACCGCATTAAACGCTTTACGAATAACCGCCAACACTGAACTAGCACCCCAAATCGTGATCACGATTGAGAATGACAAAATTCCCACACCACCACTTAGGACCGATGTAATAATCGGTCCAAGAATCGACATGATGTTTTTAGGCAATTGTTCCCGCAACATACTATTGAGTTCCTGGGCATTAATGCCGACCAGCCCGGCGATGGCTCCCACACTCATCAAAACCGGCACCAACGATAATAATGTATAGTATGTAATCGTTGGCCCGACCATATTGAGATTAGCCCGGCTCAAATACGTCTGGAGCGCCGGCACCTGAAATTGTTTCTTCAGTAACGCGAGATCAACCAAAAATCTACGCATAAGCATCCCCCTAACTGTCCTTTTGATTAAGTATCGCAAGGTTGCCCAGGGCGGGTCAATGATTATGTATTTTGGTTTGCCAAGTTGGTTACACAGAAAAACGGTCTGAATGTTTCACATGAAACATCCAGACCGTTTTTCATTGTTGTCGATTATCTTTGACGTAATTCCAAAAGCTCCCCAAAGCTGAAATTAAATCAATGCCGGGCAAAATTGCGATAAAGACCCACTTTGAAAATGGATCTGTTGGTCGAAAAATAATAAACCAAACAATATCAATTAGCAATTGCACCAGTAATTGTTTTGGTGTTGCTCGAAAAAACGACTTACCAAAAGCCCCTATCATAGTATCCCCTTAATCAGAGCCACTTCGCCAAAAACGCTGCCTTTTCATCGGTGAATTCTGGCGACATGTAGTCTGCCGGTCCGTGTCCTGTTCCCTCAACTAAATGCAACACTGCCTTGTCTTCAGAAACAAACTCACGGGCTCCGTTAATCATATTTACTGTCTGTTGATAAGGTACCACAGCATCAGCCGTTCCTGCAAATGCCAAAATAGGTGGCATCTCTGCGTTGAAGTACATCTTAGGACTGTACATCTTCACACGTTGTGGAACGTCTTTGGGTGCTTGTTGATTAAACATTTGTCCCTCGAACGACTCAGCCGTACCCGTTTCAGCATACTTAGGCGTAACGCCACTCTCATTGAATTGGTCAACAAATTGATCAAATTCGTATGGCCCATACATCGCAATAATGGCATTAACCGTCTCTGGTTGATTATTGTTATCACCCATAAATGGGTTTTGCAACGCGTCAACTGACGCTGTTACGCCGGTCATCACGGCCAAGTGGGCACCTGAAGATTCACCCATCAACGCAACACGATTCATGTCCAATTGATATTCATCTGCATGCGCACGCAAGAAGCGCAAGGCTGCCTTAATTTCATAAATTTGGAATGGGAAATCCTTTTGATGAATTAACGAATAGTCCACACTAACAACGGCATAACCCTTATCCAGCAAACGCAAAGCCGGTTCCAATTTATGTGAACTCTTGTCACCGAAAATCAAACCGCCACCATAAATATCAACAATTACCGGGAAAGGCCCTTGTCCTTCATTAGGCAAGTACACATCAAGCGTGTGGCGCTCACCATCCATGTAAGCAATATCGTGCCATTGTTGCTTAATGTAAGCCGTCTCAGCTTCAATTTTCTTATAATCGCGATCAATAAACTTGTCTGTCATATCAGTCCACTCATTTCTCTAGGCATAATAAAAAAGGTAGCTGCATATCTGCATCTACCTTTTATCATACACTATTTTAATCTTTAACTCGGCGACTAAGGGCAATCATAATGACAAACCAAGCTAGTGCCAGAAGTGTTGTGGGCATCGTTGATTTCGTGAACAACAAAATCATAAAGATACCAAACAAGAATGCTAACGTTAGGTAATCCGTAAATGGTGCACCAGGCATTAGGAAGCGCTTCTCACCATTCTTAAAATCAGCTGATTGGCGGTAACGCAAGTGAGCAAACACCAACACGCCGTAGATAACCACGAAGGCTGCTGAGGCCACTGATGTCACCAAATCGAAAGCATTTGATGGGAAGAATACGTTCACCAAGACAGCCAAGGCAATCAAGACAGCTGACACGTTGATGGCGTTACGTGGAATGTAACGGCGGTTCAACTTACCAACATAGCCCTTACCATTTGATAACGAGAACAACATCCGACCCGTCGTAAACAATGAACTATTCAATGACGAGGCTGCCGCAGTCAACACGACGAAGTTAATAATGCCGGCTGCCGCCGTAATCCCGATACCTGAGAACACTTGCACGAATGGTGATTCACTTGCACTGTAGTTCGTCCAAGGTTGGATACTCATAATTGCAACTAAGGCACCTACGTAGAAAATCAAGATTCGAATAATAATTGAATTGATTGACTTTGGAATCGTTGTCAACGGATCCTTTGCTTCAGCGGCTGTCATACCAACGAATTCAATTCCCAAAAAGGCGAAGAATACCATTTGGAAGGCCGCTAGCAACTTGTGCCCGTGATGTGCAATGACACCGTGTTGCCACAAGTTCGACAAGCTTGTCACGCCGGCTGACGTTTTCGCATGCGTCACAATCATAATAATTCCAGCAACAATCATCGCCACAATCGCAACGATTTTAATCATTGAGAACCAGAATTCGGTCTCACCAAACGCCGAAACTGCGATGACGTTGATGCCATAAAGCGCAACCAGGAAGATGATTTCCCAAATCCAAACCGGAATACCTGGGAACCAGAACTTCATATACGTTCCCACGGCCGTTAACTCAGCCATGGCAATCGTAATCCAACCGATCCAATACGTCCAACCAATGACGAATCCCGCTTTTTTACCAAGATACTTTTCCACGAACCCGACAAAGGTTGGCTTGTCCGGATCAGTCAAAAGTAACTCTCCTAGCGCACGCATCATCCAGAACATAAAGAGTCCTGTAATAATGTATACAAGCAAAATGGCAGGCCCTGCTGTGCTAATTGAATGTCCCGCTCCTAAGAACAACCCAGTTCCGATTGTTCCACCAAGCGCGATCATTTCAACGTGACGACTAGATAGGCCTCGCTCTAGCTTCTGCTGTGAAGCTTCTTGCTGTGCCATAATAACACTCGCTTTCTATATTTATTTCTAATTTACAATCTCAGCCCCTACTGGGATGTTTTTTTACAACACTTAATCTAGTATATAAGAATTCCCCCATTTTTCAATATTCCTTACCATTTACATGAGTGAAATTTAATCATTCTCATGTACGTCAGCCACAAAAAAAGAGAGTGAGACGAAAGGCGCTTTGGACCCGATGATAACGTCGTTTGACCCGCTTATGCCTTGGAGCGTAGCGTAGAGGCATGAGTGGGTCAAATGGCGTTATATTAAGGATTCAGCCTTTCGGAACACGTTTAAAAAGCCGCCAATCCTCCGATTTTAAATCGGGAGATTGGCGGCTCTTTTGAGGCTGAGACAGAGACTTCTGTCCCAGCCTCTTGATTAATAATTGTTTAGTAATTTGGTCCTGGGAAATCGTCTGGTGTCAATGAATCCAAACGTTGCAATAAGCGACGCAAAATACCCTTCTCCGTCATTGCTGCCCACATACCTTCCAAACGACGCTCACCGTAAATGACAACTGATGCCACGGCGCGCACATCACGGAAGTCTGAACCAGTACGTGAAATTTCATCCACTTCTTCTTCAGGCAACTCTTGGTGACCCTTTTGCTTCAACGTGCGATCAAAATTCTTGTCGAAGAAATCTGACCATTCAAACGCCTTTGCCAACTCGATCATACGAGGGTCGTATTGTGGGTGGCCATCTGCGACAGCACCCATTACCCAAGGAATTTCCTTGCCTTCAATTTCTGCCAAAAAGGCATCCCACTTCTTAAAATCAAAAGGGTGTTCCTTTGCCATTTGTTGCCTCCTTCTTTTGACGAGCGTGTTCGACAACTAGGTCGACCTCTCGATATCACGAAAGCTATTGTAACACTTTACTTCCTTTTAGTCAGTAAATAAGACTAGTCTACATACCGTTCTGGGAACAGCGTTGCTAATGGAACCGGCACTTGAATCGTTTCTTCGTGGTCATCTACCGCCAACGTTAAGTCAGTCCGGGTCCAATTTTTAACCCGAATACCCACAACCATTGCTTCGGCAACAAGCTTCGCAAACTGGCCAGTACCAAACAACGCTGCAAATTGCGCATCATGTTCAGTTCGGAACAACTCATAACGCTGATTACCTAATTCAGTTGCCCATTCCTGGAGCGCTTCCGGCGTACCAGCCGTCGCAATAATCCGAGCAGCCGGCGTCTTAGCAGGCGTCAAAATACGCTCAGCCACCAATGATAGCCCATCATTAAACCGCATGCCAAAATGATCTGCCAGTTGCGAAATCTCACTCATAATTGTCATGGCGTCTGCCTTGTTAGGCAATGGACTTACAGGACTTTGCAGCGCGATTTGATTGGCCAACGAATCACTTTGAATTAACTCAGTTGCTGAGTACTCACGGTCGCTCATGACAAAATGCAACAATAGTAAATGAATCAAATTCAGGGCGTTTTCAGAAATACCAGCCGGATCAAACGGATCAGCATCTAAAATTCGCAATTCCAAATATTCAACCCCGTGTTGCAACATATCATCGTAGTCTTCACGACCTTTAAAGCGCACCGTGCCATAAAATTCATGATTTGAGAATAATTCACCACGTGCAATATGCGTTTTAATTTGATTAAAGTGATCTGCCAAGTTCGTAGCATAATCAACCCGAATGTTACCATCGTTGGCAAACCCAAATTGACTGGTTCGAATTGAACGTACCGGCTGGTCCATGCGAGGCACCCGCGAATCAGTATCATTCATGCTGAACGGCGCAGCCCCAAACAGATAAACAAATAACCAACGGTGCGCCGCAATTTGTTGCGCCAATTTAAAGTAGACGGCATTTTTAAACGTCACATAATCCGCTTCATCACTCAATGCAAACAACTTTTCCAACAACGTTTCTGGCAAAGAATAATTCAAATGCAAGCCCGTAATAATCTCATGCGTTGACCCATATTTCTTAGCCAGCCAGTCCCGGTAATCTTGCATCCAAGGTCGATCGAACGTTTCATCAACCCACTGCAAATCATCCGCCGTTAACTTAGGTGGCATGCTTAATGGCCAAATTGTCTCGGACCCCGACATATGATCCCGCATGACCCATTGTAACTGCAACAAAAAATCCCGAGCTGCTTCAAACGAGCCAACCGGTTCCGTTACCAATTCAGATTGCGTCTCACTATAGTCGGTCTGTAAATAAGGGTGCGTTGTCCGTGAGCCCAAACTCGCGGGATATGTTCGCCGACTTAACCGACCCTCGGCAGTCACCCGGTGTTGTTCAATTTCTATGCCAAACTGGCCACCACTCAACTCACGATATAAGTTATTTTCAGCAATTAATTTGCCAATTTCCAAATGGTTTTCTGCCATTTCACACATCTAACTTTCATTTAGTATTTAAAAACTATTATAAACAAATGAGACAATTTTAACAGCCTTTTTGTCGTGTCCCTTTTTATTTGTCCCAATTCAGAAAAGCGCTTATGATTAGCCTTGAAATTAGACGAATGGAGTCAGCACTATGAAGATTGGAATCATCGGCGCAACCGGAATGGCCGGTTCAGCGTTCGTTATTGAAGGTTACCAACGTGGGCACCAAGTAACGGCAATTACCCGTTCAGCTAGCAAGGTAACACGTATGTTTGGAAACGAAATTCCAGCCCTAGAACGCCAAAACTTTGAATTGACTCGTGAAGACTTGACGCAATTCGACGTAATCGTCGTTGCCTCAACGTTCTCACGTGCCAGCGATCACCCTCGCTTTGCTGAGTACCTACACGACCAATTGGCCGGCACAGACGCCCCAATCGTGGTCTTCGTGGTTGGTTCATCAACATTGCAAATGCCTGACGGTTCAGTCATGGCTGACCGTTTGGGTCTAATGCGTGGTCAAGCACCTTGGATTGAAGTTGCCATTGAGCAAGCCGCTGAGTTGAACTACTTGAAGACGGTTGATGATTTTGCCTGGATGGCAATTTCACCACAACAAGCCTTCATGCCAGGTCCTGCAACGCCAACGTACTTGAAGTCAGATGATGCGTTGATTTTTAACAACCGTCAAGAATCACGTGTGACGACTGGTACTTTGGCCAAGGCCTTGTACGATGAGTTGGCAAACCCAACCCACGTTCACGGTCGCTTCACTGCCGCCGATAAGTTTTAACAATTAACACGAAATTACTGTTCAAAAATCATATAAATCCTAATATAATCCAAATCCATACAAGAACAGTAAAAAGGCGTCGAGCAATGCTCGGCGCCTTTTCGTTATGCTTAGAACTTTCCGTTGGTGTTTGCCCACTCTGATTCAGCGGGAATTTCTTCGATAATATCCCAGTGTTCAGCAATCTTGCCATCAGCAACCCGGAACAAATCATAGAATGCGACTGGCTTACCACCAAATTCGCCATCCCCCAAAACCAATACAAAGTTACCTTGACCAAGGACCTTAAAGACCTTGTCGTAAACCATCGCAACGCCCTGTTCGGCCATCGCAGCAAAGGCTGTCGTCAAACCGGTCAAACCGTCAGCGATATCGACATTATGTTGGATGTAATCTTCACCCGCGATATATTCTGGCAGCTTATCTGGATTTTCACCGCGCAACACGTCACGAACAAAGTCAGCAACCAGTGCCTTATTGGCATCTGTCTTGTCCAAATCGGTTACTTCAGTTGCACCATCTGTTTGTGTGTGCCCTGATGGATTTGGTGCCACGACATTGGCCACGTTATCCCAGTGCTCAGCAATTTTGTCGTCTTCAAAACGGAAGACATCTAGTGCAACTTGATCACCACTACCAGCAAAATTAACGATACTGTGCAAAACGACATACTCGCCATCTTCAAATGAACGAACCGTCTTCAACGTCGTCTTAACTGGCGCTTCTTGCAAACCCTTAACTGCCGCAACGAATGCATCACGACCATCCCCAAAATTCAAATTGTGTTGCTTGTATGAAGGCAAGGCACTTGCCTCAGCCACTGCAATATCACCACTTACAAACGTACCAACCAATGCTTTTGCAATATCTGTGTGTGTCATCTGTTTTCCCTCCCAGGTGTGGGTATTCAATAATTGTTTTTTATCTATGCCAATAATATAACGCAACGCCGACAATTGCATAAGTAGGCACTTCAAAGTGGTATAGTTTCGCAAAGGAAACTTTTGTACGATAATAGGGTTAATACGAAATCATTTTAGGAGAAGCACATGGGCTTTACTGTTGAAATGACCCCTGCCATTGCCGAAAAGCTCGTCACACTGAATGAGTTGCACCGCAATCGTTGGCGGCCAGACATCGTTAATTTATTATTGGAAACCGACACATTACGGTTTGGTGAATTAAAAAAACAACTCGGCATCACGCAAAAAGTGCTGACCGAAAACTTAAAGTGGCTCGAAGAAAATCAAATCGTCATCCGGACGGTTTACCCCGAAGTGCCACCCCGAGTTGAATATTCTTTAACTGAAATTGGCAAAGAACTCCGCGACGTACACGAAGCGATGCGGATCTGGGCCGACTACTACGTCACCCATGCCAAATAAAAAATGCGTTCGCAGCTTGCTGTGAACGCATTTTTTTGACACTTTAATTTTCTTCAGTAACGGTTGGCTTTTCAATTTGCCAAAGTTGCCAAGCATAAACAACAATCGTCCGCACAACAGCGTAAAATGGCACTGCCAAAATCATCCCCGGAATCCCCGCAATATTTCCGGCCGCCAACAACAACACAATAATTGTCAGTGGGTGAATATTCAACGAAGCCCCCATAATTCGTGGGTAAATCAAATTACTATCAACTTGTTGCACAATCAAAACCACAACAATCACCCACACCGCCTGCATTGGACTTTGCGTAAAGGCCACGAACAAGGCAGGTACTAAACCGATGTACGGTCCAACGTACGGAATCAAGTTAGTTAGGCCCGCAAAAACACCTAGTAGCAAGGCGTAATTTTGTCCAATGATGAAATAACCAATCGTCGTGAAGACACCGACGAAAATCATTTCAATCGCCTGACCACTGATGTATTGCGCAATCGTGCCATTCAAACGGCCTAAAATTTCGGCAACCCGGCCACGGGAGCGGTCTGGGAAAATTTTCTGCAGAAATGGCACTAACTTTTGACCATCATTCAACATATAAATCGTCATAACTGGTACAGTAATCGCAGTGATTGTGACACTCGTGACTGTCCCGATCAACGTGCTCAAACTATTTGCAGTCCCTGAGATGAACGTTTCGCCGAAATTCTCAATTTGGGTTTGAATTTTAGCAAAATCCACTTTGACGCCGATTTCTTTAACCCAACTCACTTGGCTCATATGTTTAACCCATTGTTGCATCGTTTCGACCAACGCTGGTGCATTTTTCACTAGCTTACCGACTTGTTCAGCCAAGGCTGGCACCAACGACAGCACTGCGGCCACGATTAAGGCCAGCAATAAAATCATCACAATGGCAATAGCAACCGGTCGGTTAACATGGTGGCGCTTACCCACTGGTATTTTTTGCAACGCTTCAACGACTGGGTTTAATAAGTAATATAAAAATCCCGATACAATCAAAGGCACAAACACCGCCCCAATGAATTTTCCAATCGGTTCTAGAATAAAACTAAGCTGCGTTATGACTAAAATCAACAACGCAACCGCGAGTAATTCAACGGTCCAAAAAAGAATTTTAGACTGTTTCAATTGTTGTAACATACCGCTACCTCGTATTTCTATTTGCCTTTCATTATATCAGAACATGCGACAAACGCCCATTTACGGGCGTAGTGAAAAGTTTCACTATACAATTAAGTTTAACCTAACGCGTTTGTGCACGTGACAGTTGTCATGCGAACAAACTTTCCACAAGTTATCCACAGGCAAACTGTGTACAATATAAGTATTAATATCTCGAGGCATGCATTATGGCATTTTTTAACTTTAACGGTAGTCAACTCAGCTATCAAACATTCGGCAATCCAAGCAATCCCGCCCTCTTATTGCTGCATGGCAACAATGGCTCGCAGCATGATTTTAAGCGGCACGTTACTTATTTGGTCCCGGATTTTTATGTGATCACACAAGATGCCCGCGGCCATGGACAATCAACATCAAACACTGATCATCTGACGTACAGCCTCTTAGCCCAAGATGTCGAAGCCCTGCGCCAAGAACTTCATATCACGCATTGGCACATCGTCGGCTATAGCGACGGCGCTAACCTAGCGTTGCGTTACACATTGGATTTCCCCGGCCATACTGACACCATGGTCTTAAACGCCCCAAATTTAACGTTGTCGGGCGTCCAAGCGCCAGTCATGGCCCTCGCAACCGGGATTGATTGGTTACTCCGTCGCACACGCTATCTGAGTAAGTTTCTCCATGCCCGTTGGTTGCAGACACAATTAATGTTCGAATCACCCCACATTAGCAAGGCTGATTTGCGACTGGTGCCCAACCGGACATTAGTTTTAGTCGGTCAGTTTGACTTCATTAAGCGACAACACTCTGAAAACATTGCAAATTCACTTCCAAATGGTCAGCTGATGGTGGTAAAATTCCGTAGTCATTTATTCATTCAGGTTTCCCCACACGCATTCACAAAAATCGTGCGTCAGTTTATTAAGGAGTTATTCATATGAATCAGAAATGGCATAACATTCGGCGAGTTATGATTATCGCCGTCGCGTTTGTCGCGCTATTTGAATTAGGCGCTGTCATCAAACGCATGCCGTTAAAAATTTTGTTAGCAATTTTCGCTGAAATCCCGATTGGCCTATTAATTGGTATTTTCGTTATCGGTATCCTAACTGCCAGCGTCGGGGTTAGTTACAATTGGGCCTATAAACGTCTGTTAACCCCTACAGATTCCAAGCATTATTGGCTATCAAGTTGGGTCGTTAATGCGTTTGATAATGCCTTTGGTGTAGCGGATTTCGTCGTAACATGGTTGCAAGACCGCCTTTTCGATGATAACCGCACCGAACGCAGCGCAACCTTACATCGTGGTTGGTGGTTATCGACCAGTGGTTTGGCCGTTGTCAGCTTGCTAAGTCTTATCGCAACCGGCATCTACTGGTCACACACTGCCGTTGTCAATTACGCACCTTGGCTGGTTGTTGCCGTCGCTTTACCATTCATTGGGTTAATCGTCAGTCGCTTCCGTCATCGTGACAGCTTACCCTTCAGCGCTAGTGATTACGCCCGAATTTTCGCCGCGTCGTTAGCTACCTGGGTGGCTAACACAGCCGGTTTTCTATTGATCGGTGCTTTATTCCAAATGCCAATCGCCATCTGGTCAGTCATGCCATTATTCATCGCTGCCCGGACTTTTGGTATTGTGACACTCGTTCCTGGTGGTTGGGGAACGTTTGATATTTTCGCCTTTATCGGCCTGCAAACACTTGGGATGGACCCCGCTGTTATTTTCTTATGGATTCTGTTCTATCGTGTCGCTTACACAATTGTGCCGTTCATCATCGCGGTTATTATCGCCGCAACACGCGCACTCCGCGAAACCAACCATAAGTTCCGTGGTGTACCCAGCGTCATTGTGCGATCAATGCTGCAAAAAGCAGTGACCGTCTTACTCTACTTTTCAGGTATCACATTGATTATCGCTGGTGCCTTACCAGGGACATTACAATCGTTCCACCTATTGCAGCATCTCAGCCCATGGACATCGGGATTTTTGTTGCAAGTACCCAATATTTTCATCGGGTTCATGCTAATTATCGCTGGCCGTGGCATTGCAAATAAGGTTAGTCGCGCGTACTGGCCAACGCTAATTTTGTTAGCTATTAGCTTTGGCTACGTTGCTGTTTCACACGAACATATGCAACCCTTAGTTTTACTTGGTGCGTTGTTCATTGGGACGTTATTCATCAAGCCAACGTTAACCCGGGTGCAATTCATTTACAGTTGGGAAAATCGACTAATTGACGGTGTCATCTACGGTGGGTTGTTTATTGCTTACCTCACCATTGGGGTCGCTAATCTACCCGCTGTCTCACACCGTTTCCACGTGCGAACGTCTGGGTTCTTCTTGGTCCCATCGTTGCACTGGTGGTTGATTGGATTCATCGCAATTGCGATTGTGAGCCTTGGTGTGCTTGGTTTTATCGCTTACATGCAAGGCCGCACGCAATTACTCGGTGAAGCCCTTGATGAGGAACGCGTCAATCAAGTACTGGCACGTGGTGATAATCACTACACCAACCTGATTTTCCTTGGTGATAAGCGCTTATTCTACTACCGGCCCGACCAAAGCGAGACCGATACGGTGGCTATCCAATTCCGTTTGGTGAACAACAAGGCCGCCGTCATGAGTGATCCATTTGGTGATAGTGCTGACTTCCAGGCCGCCTTGGCCGCCTTTATTAGCGAGGCCGACCGCCTTGGCTACACGCCAATTTTCTACGAGGTTTCCGAAAAGATTGCCATGATGGTGCACGAATTCGGCTATAATTTTATGAAACTTGGAGAAGAAGCGTGGGTTGATACACCATCATTCAAGACAGCTGGTAAGAAATTCGCGAATATCCGTAGTGAAATCAATCAAGCAACTGCCGCTGGCTTCACATACGAAGTGTTGCAGCCACCATTTTCAGACGCCTTGTTGCAAGAATTGCGCCAAATTTCTGACGAATGGTTGCACGGTCGTGAAGAAAAGGGTTACTCGCTTGGATTCTTCGACAACCACTACTTGCAACGTGGCGGTATCGGCGTCTTAAAGGCACCTGATGGCCACATCGTCGCCTTTGCAACCCTGGTTACGTCTGAAACTGAAAATCAAATGACCGTTGATTTGATGCGTTTCACAAGCGAATCACCCAACGGAACGATGGATGTGCTATTCGTAAAGACATTCGAGTATGCGCGTGACGCTGGTTACAACACGTTTAATTTGGGGATGTCACCCCTATCAAACGTGGGACTCCACGAACAAAGTTTCATCCGTGAGCGCGTTGCTAATTTGATTTATCAATTCGGTTCAAAGATTTATTCATTCGAGGGTCTCCGTCATTACAAGCACAAATTTGCGAGTGATTGGCAGCCTTACTACATCGGTTATTCAAACCATTCAAACATCGCCTTTGTCATGATTGCGTTGTTGTTGATTGATAACCCGGGTGTTGATTTAGATTAAACAGCACCCACAAAATATACGTCTAAGAATTAGCAAAAGGGCATCACCTAATCCGGTGATGCCCTTTTGCTCTTTTTTCAATACTTTTTAATCGATATAAAGGAACTCCGTCCCTCAATAATTAAGTACCACACACACTTCTGATTACACCCCTTCACTCACAAATGTCATCAGTAGAATTCATCGTCCCATTCTACATCCGAAACCACTTGTTCAAAAGTCTTTCCGTCAAAAATTTGAGCATGCAAGAAAGAACGCCTTACCATCTCTTTACTTTTACCAGAAAAATTTATGACATCAGGTCGATTATCATCCGAAGACGCATAGACATCCACCCACAGGCGACTCTCAGAATCATCCTGAGCACCTTCAATGAAATACGTCTTACCTTTATATTTCAGCGCCATATCTATACCGTAGTAGAGATGTTCCATCGCTTGTTTTTGTTCATTGTAATCCATCATTACAACCCCCGCAATAAATCAGCGAATAAATTAAGATACTTTTGGGGCACCTCCATAGGTGCGCCATGCAAGTTACCTGCATCTAAATCTATTCTGTGAGCATGTAGAATCGGCTTCGCTACATCAGCTCCCATTTTTTCCGCGTATGAGCGCTCTCTATGGTACCCGATTTCCAAAACAGCTTTATGTTCCTTATCAAACACTCTTAACTGTTTCAGTCTACCATCCGGATGAAGCTTAATATACGCGTCGCTTGTTTTTGATTCGTATGGAAATCCGTGTTCTTTTCCAATCCCCTCCAAAACTTTTATTCCACCTATTTCCCCAATAGTTTTAAAGGTCTGAGGGACATTTCTACCACTTGCATAAGTTCCACGTCCACCCATTACGACACCTCCTCAAAGTAATGAGGCATATAAATAACCTGATTTCGAATCTCTTCTAGCGGATTACCATAACAAATAATCTTATCTGGTTTAATTCGATGAACCATTTCATTGAAACCCAATAAAAAATCTTTTTTGTACGATCGAACACCCAAAGTGCTTATCGCTACCACAGATCCTTTTTCAATTGTATCTAACGTAAAACTATACGTCCTAGAATCACCCCAAGATACGGTTGGAATAACTTGCAACCCTTTTGATTGCCAATATGCTCCAACCCATCGGCTTCGGAGTGTGGCATCAATTTGCCTACCCAAGGGCATTTCTTGATAGAGCGAATAATCGGGCGTTAAGACATAACGATACTGGCTTAGGCGATCGATTGTTTTATCCGGATTTTTTGCAATGCTCTCCATTTTATAATCATCAACAAAGAAATGTACTCCCGATGTTGATGCAAATAAATCATTGTATTTAGCATTGCTATAGCTAATTAACCTAGTTTCCTCTAAATTTTGTATCTCAGCTTTTTTTATTGCTGCAATACCATACTCCCCTACCATAGGGAAGTTATTCATTAAAAATGAACTATTATTTCTTGCTTCATAACTAGTCGTCATAGAGCATTCCTCCTTTATCAAAATATAATTCAATTGATACAACGAGGCAAAAATGTCATACTGTTAATATAATAATTTGAGCATAACACTTATGCCATCAAGCCAAACACTATTTGCGGTAGCGTTTGGCTTTTTTAGAATAGTGCCGGTTGCACAAACAATGTACTATTCGCAGGCGCTACACTATCCAAAAACTCACGATATTTGTAAACTATTTGGCTATCCAAAGCCCTTGCAGCGGAACTCCGCCAATTGTAATGGTACCTTCTCAATGTATCGAGTTTTCGATTTGCCGCTTCTTTAGAAACACCAAATATATTCATTATATTCTGCGTATCCATAGTTACCCCGCGACTCTCTAATTCCTTGATAATTTGATCCGGCATTAATAATTGTGCGGCAAAAAAATTGGTTTCAATTTCATATTCACCATACCTTTCTTCTGACTGCCACTCAAAACGGTGTTCCAAAACAGGATGTCCTATTTCGTGCGCAATTGAAAAACGTTGTCGCGATTTCGATTCACTGTCATTGAAAAAAACGATAAACTTTCCCTTTTGTTCCGCTATAAATGCGGACTTAGACCCAAACGCTTCTAAATCCACTGAATCACGAAATTTAGAGAATGATTTTACCGAAGTACCAAACAACTCTTTACTTAGAGGATTCATTCTAACAGGAAATCCGACGATACTTTCGCAATTCACCAACAATTCGTTAGCGGCTACTATCGCCTTCTCAAATTGTGGTTTTTCACTAGATATCCTCATCGTCTTCCTCCTCAAAAATATCATCAAACATTGTCTCTAACATTGTTTGAGCTTTTTCAAGACGAGGCTGATCAAGCTTTTCTAGGCCTCTTTGAATGACCTGCAGCGTCCCTGTTTTATCAGAATGAACATTCACCCCCAGTAGAATATCTGTACTGACACCATATAACTCAGCAATATGCCTCAATACATCTTCACGTGGAACAACACCTTTGTTTTCCCACATGTTTACACTGCTTTTGGTCACCCCTAACTTACCTGCAAATTCTTCCATGGTTAATCCTGCGTTTTGCCTAACCCTTCTAATTTGTGTACCAAACGTTGCGTTACCCATTCAACTCATCCTTTCTGCTTAACCGCCCAACTATAACATCATTATAATTGCACAAGTGCAATTATAATGCACTTCGTTTTTCCAAACATCACCTTTGTCATGATTGCGTTGTTGTTGATTGATAACCCGGGTGTTGATTTAGATTAAAAAAATGCGTCCTCCTACAGCTAGGGGGACGCATTTTTCGTCTATATCAATTATTAAATAAATAAACCAATCACCAACCCAATGGCCAACGTCACTGAGATCACAACAGCGTTCTTAATGGCTTGTGGGAAATTAGGCTTAATTGGGTTCGCTTGAAAGGCCCGGGTGTTTTTGCGCACAATCGGGAATGATACCAACGCCAACAAAGCCGGCCATGGCAAAATACCCAATACAACTGACAAAATCAACATGAAATATCCGGCTAAATAAATCCAACCAAACAACTTAACTGCGCGATCTTTACCCAAATGCCAAACCAATGTGTGGCGATTTTCAGCAAGGTCTTCTTCGTAGTCACCGATGTTGTTTGCCAACATAATGTCACCAATTGCGAACCATGAAATTGCTGACGCTACGATAGCGTGTAACAGCAATTCCCCGTTAAAGACTGGCGCTACATTGACGTATGTCGCACTCAAGAAAATCAAGTACCCCATCGTCAAACCAGAGGCCAATTCACCGAATGGCGTTCGTGATAATGGTAGTGGCGTACCAGCATACCAGTACGCAACCGCAAAACCAATCAGCCCCATAATCAACAATGGTATACCTGTCTGCGTAACCAACCAAAGGCCACCGACGACCACAATTAACACAAGACCGATTAACGTCGTCCAACCTTCGCGGGGAGTAATCCCACCCGATCCAACGATATTGTTCACACCGTTCTTCCACTCGTCACTGGTTGCTGATTTAAAGTCCTGCAGATTATTCCAAACATTCACCCCCATCTGCAATGCAAAGGCGACAATCACAAAGACAATTGCTGGCACTGCATTCATGTGGTGATACGTATTTGCCGCGTACAAATTACCCAAGATTAAGGGTAAAGCGCTAGCGACTAATGATTGAATTTCAACGAACTTCAACCATGTTTTCAAAGTCATGCTCAAAACCTCCAAAAAGTTTTTCCGATAGTTCAGCTTACCCGAAGAACGGCATTGTCGCAAGAATTATACCGCTAAATAATAAGTAGGGTAGGGGTGCGTTGGGATGCATCGCGAAAATTGTATATAGCAAGAAGTTGCTATATAGGCAAAAGGGGCACACTTTACACGTGTTACATGTTACAGATCGATAAACAGGGCATTCACCTAAATTTGTAAAAAATTTTCATATTTTCAACTTCCGGCGGCCCCCGAATAACTCCCCATGCCGTTTGTATGCTTATACATTTTTATGCATATCGCCAATCGGCTATTTATGCATTACGGACTAAACACGCGAAAATCGCGTGGCCAAGTTTAGTCCAACGTCCTTACTGTTTGTTAATTGTCACATCCCAACTGACGATTTTTTGCCTACTATTTTTCTAAACATCTGCTCGACAAATCAACACTAAAAAACCAACACAATCAATCAGCAAGTTGCGTAATTGATTGTGTTGGTTTGATGGCATCTATTTGGCAGTGTCGGTTAGCATCTGCGCAAACACCCCAATTTCAATTCATCGCCTTCTCAACCATCCCCACTCTGCCAGCAAACCAGCGAAATGGTATACCTGATTAAATGGCTTTAAACACACGACGCGACTCATCAACTGGAATGATTTCTGACTCCACTGAATCAACGCGCCCATAGGGGGATGGCGACACTTTAACACCGTTAACAAAATCTATCATCACCGTTTCGTCAGCCTGCGCTTCAATTCGAACTGATCCATCTGACGCATTCCAAACGACCCCTGTCACACCCAATTTATCCGCCAATTGCTTTGTAAAGTAGCGAAAGCCAACCCCTTGAACGCGGCCTCGCACAATCACTTTTTTCGCTATCATCGTCCTTTACCTCATCTGAAAAACGACACAAAAAATCCCACGGGATACGTGTATCTTGTGGGATTAATTATAGCCTTTAATTACTTCTTAGTCGTCAAATCTGTATCGAAATACTTCTCAGACAACTTCTTCATCGTACCATCCTTCAACAAAGCCTTTTCCGCCTTTGTGATGGCCTTGGCCAACTTCTTGTCCTTCTTGTTCAACATTGGTGCGGCCGTCGTCTCGCCCAAAGCCTTAGTTACCTTAGCTTGCAAATCCGTCTTTGGGTGGGCCTTCTTGTAAACGCCCCATGAATCTTGTGAGTTCAGTGTCACATCAGCCTTACCTGAATCAACCAAATCCAACGCTTCCGCAAAACCAGGCGCTGAAACAATCTTGGCCCCCTTCTTTTGGGCCGTTTGACCAAAGTCTGATGACGCCGTTTGTGCAGCCTTCTTCCCCTTCAAATCTGAAGCGTTCTTGATGTCTGACCCCTTCTTTGTGATCATGACAGAATCTGTGTACAAGTATGCTTGCGCAAATGTGTACGCCTTCTTACGTTCTGGGTTAATTGACATGTTGTTAAAGACCACATCATACTTCTTGGCATTCAAACCAGCCACCAATGAATCGAATTTCGTTTGCACGAAGACTGGCTTAAGCTTCATTTCCTTAGCTACAGCCTTAACCAATTCCACTTCAAACCCAGTTAACTTACCAGACTTATTACGGTATGAGAAAGGTGCATACGTACCTTCCAAACCAACCGTCAACTTGCCCTTCGTGTGCACGCTGCCCTTGTATGCAGCTGCAGACGCTGTCAGTGTTGGTACGGCAACACCACCGATAACCCCAGCTGCGACAAGCGCAACGGTCGTCTTCATCATCTTATTCATGTCTATAATCTCCTAATGCTATCCCGCTGCCCCAATTAACAGCGTCGATCCCAAACTTATTGTTACGACTGAAACGCTGACTGCGACATTTAGTCGCATCCACCAAAATCGTTTTGCATAACGCACCTGTGATACCCGCATCATTCTCTTCTCTTTCTACTAGCTGAAACAGAATGATACGCGTATCCCATTTTTCATACAAACAAAAAAGGAGTTGTTTCGGTCATTTACAAATAATAACCAAAACAACTCCTAAATTGCAAATCAGCGAACCGATATGCTCACGGTCATATCTTTAATTCGTCTTACTTTGTTGGCTTGTGGCTGTAATCAGCTTCCAAGTACTTAACTGAGATCTTCTTCATCTCGCCGTCCTTGCGCATCTTTGCCTCAGCCTTTGTAACAGCCTTATCCAAAGCCGTCGCCTTCTTGTTCATCATTGGTGCAGCACCCGTTACAGGCATGTACTTAGCTGGTGACTTAATAGCAACCAACTTCGTCTCTGGGTGTTCCTTCTTGTAAACACTCCATGCCGCAGCATCGTTCAACGTTGCATCAGCCTTACCGTTCTCAACTGTCGCAACTGCTTCAGCAAATCCAGGTACGGCAACGTTGGTTGAACCCAACTTTTCAGCGTACTTCACATAGTTTCCAACTGCTGATTGGGCAGTCTTCTTACCCTTGATATCTGTCACAGACTTGATACCAGAGTCCTTCTTCGTGACAACCACACCACCAGTGTAAATGTACTTAGAACCATAACGGAACAACTTCATGCGTTCCTTATTAGGTGCCATGTCATTCAAAATGATGTCGTACTTGTTAGCACGAAGCCCCTCAACCAATGAGTCCCACTTTGTTGGTACAAAGACCACCTTAAGACCCATCTTCTTACCAATTGCCTTGGCCATATCGACGTCGATACCTTCCAAATTACCGTTCTTAGCACGGTATGAGTAAGGTGCGTACGTACCTTCCAAACCAACAGTTAGTTGATCCTTGTGAACGAGGCCAAGGTCTTTTGTTGTATCCGCATTAGCGATTACACACCCCGGCGCTCAACATTGTTCCTGCTGCAAATACTGCAGCGGCTAGCTTAATCCCATTAAAGCTGTGCTTGTGCATAATATCTTACGCCACCTTTCAAAGTATGAGCAAAATCATAACCCGTTCTCAAATCGTTGTCAAACTGTTTTGTCATAGAATTTTAATTGCCAGGGAAATTTCATCCTAAAACGCTTGCAATAAGTCAGCGAAATCTCTACAATGGACACATATTAAAGTCGTAAAAAAACGAAAGGACCGTTCCCATCATGATGTCAGTTAACACACAAATCACTGTTGCTTGCATCAGCCTAGCGCGCTTATCGCGGTAGGTCGTTTTGGTGAACTAATCATTTCGATGAACCAGTGAGAGCGTGCTAGGCATTCCTGTCGAAACAGAAATTAGCCTGCGCGCTCTTTTTTTGCGCCCAAACATCCAGAAAGGGAATCATCATGTTTGAATTTATCGCTACTTATGCCCCACAATTAATTGTGGCTGGAATTAAGTACACCGTGCCACTTGCACTTATTTCATTTGTTTTTGCCGTTATCATTGCCGCCTTAGTTGCCGTGTTACGTTCATACGTGCCACACGCAACGGGCATCAAGTCAATTGGTTGGCGCATCCTCAAGTTTATCTTGTGGTTCTACGTCTGGCTGTTCCGTTCAACGCCAATGCTAGTCCAACTGTTCGTGGTCTTCTATGGTTTGCCAAAGCTTGGTATTAGCTGGTTGTCACCTTCAGGCTGGGCGGCAGCTGTGTGGGTATTGTCATTGAATACGGCTGCCTACGCATCTGAAGCCATTCGTGCGGCAATCACCTCAATTCCAGATACACAACGTGAAGCTGGGGCGGCACTCGGTATGACAGATGCCCAAATTTTCATTCGCATCATCTTGCCACAAGCTGCACGTATTTCAATTCCAACCTTGGCCAACTCATTCATTTCATTGGTTAAGGATACGTCTTTGGCATCTGTCGTGACCATTGTCGAGATGTTCTACCTCTCACAACAATTGGCCGCAACCAACTTCGAGCCTTTGCAAATGTACTTGCTCGTCGCTGCCATCTACGCAATTTTCGTTTCAATCTTGTCGATCCCACAACACTACATCCAACGTTGGGCCGACCGTTTCGTAAAGGTACAGGGGTAATTCATTATGTTGAAGTTAGAACACATTGATAAGCAATACGCAGAACACCACGCCTTGAAGGACATCAACGTAACGTTCAATCCACATGAGACGACCGTTATCGTTGGTCCATCAGGTTCAGGAAAGTCAACCTTGTTGCGTTCTTTGAACTTGTTGGAGCACCCCGATTCAGGTTTGTATACGATTGACGACCGCACAATTGATTTGAGCCAACCGGTTACGACGGATACGTTGTTATGGGTACGACGCAAGACGGGGATGGTTTTCCAGCAACCTCGCATGTTCGATCACCTAACCATCCTTGGCAACATTATCGAAGCACCTGTTCACGTGCTAAAGCAAAAGAAAGCTGATGCTACTAAGAAGGCGCATGAGTTGTTACAAGCTGTCGATTTGGATAACACGGCTGACCGTTACCCTTACCAACTTTCTGGTGGGCAAACGCAGCGTGTCGCCATCGCCCGTGCTTTGGCCATGGAACCCGATTATTTGTTGTTGGATGAACCAACATCAGCATTGGACCCTGAATTAGAAGCCCAAGTTTTGCGTGTATTGAATGGATTGGCCAAGGAAGACCAATCCATGATTATCGTGACACACAACATGGAATTCGCCCGTGAAGCGGCTGACCGGATGTTGTTCCTAGAAGATGGTGAAATTGTCTTCGACGGTACACCTGCTGAATTCTTCAGCGAACCAACCGATCGTATTAAGCACTTCTTGAACGCGTTCAAGTTCGAAAATTAAGTTGACTGAAAAGAGCACTCGCAGTAGCGAGTGCTCTTTTTGTTGTTAACGTGTCAGTCTGTCACGCAAACCAATACGGCTAACTATTTTGCGTCGTTAAACTTGGCAAACAGGCCATAAATACCGGCAACCATCAGCACATAAAGCACAATAGCGACAACTGTATCTAGCCATTCTGCGTCACCTACCATTGGTGACAAGAAGTCAACGGACGCTGACATCACAACCGAAAATACAGCCAAGCCAATAAACAAAACCATCGCTGTAATCGTGACATTTGCCCAGTGTGATGATACTGATAGGAAACGGCTCATCCCCAGATTGGCGGCCAGGCCAATAATATTAACCAATAGAAACAAGCCAATCATGACAAACACTGTGCCAAGAACAACTTTCCCAATAATTGGCATCACTTCTGACACATTTTGCGGATTAAATCCGACAAATTTCGCATTTACGAACGGTTTAACAATCGCCATGTACACAAGCAACATTGCAAAATAAAGAATAGCGTTCACCATCGGCACTAAAAAACGAACCAGCAAATTTGTCGTAAAAAAACGGCGTTTCGAGACTGGCAGCAGGACAAAATGGGCGTCTTGCCAAGATAAAACGGCCTGCTTTAACGCCAGCAACCCATAGACAAAATAGAAGAATCCCAGAATTATCAGACCTTGTGTCACAATCGTCCAAACCATGTGGCCAACAGATTGGCCCCACTGTGCATGAATAATTGCCACAGCTACCAGCACCATAATACCGGCATAGATTTTCAACACCTGCCACAACGGCCGGTAACTATCTGCAATTATTAATTTCACTAATTGTTTTGTTGATGTCATAACTCAATCCCCCCATTGTCTTCTACATATCGTTGCACATAATATTGTTCCAACGTCATATGCTCATTATCCCGAATATCATCGATGGTCTGATCAACAATGATATGCGCATCTTTTAAAATGAGGACACGATCGACAACCGGTTCTATTTCTGCGATTTCATGTGTCGACATCAAAATCGTCGCATCCTCCGGCACCCATTGAATCAGTGTTTGTAACAACTTACGCCGTGTCAGGACGTCAACGCCACTAAACGGCTCATCCAACATGAACACCTTAGCATCACGGGATACCGTCAATGCAAAAATCAACCGTTCTAACATCCCCTTTGATAAGGCAGATACTTGATCTTGCTCATTGAGCCGAAGCGTTTTATTTACTTCAGTCCAGCGTTCCTGATTAAAATCCGGATAACCTGCACGATAAAAAGCCAATACATCCGAAATCGTATCGCGCTTGCGAACCCAGTTAAGGTTTGGGATAAAAGCCACGGCGGATTTAAGTGCATCGCCCGTTAGACCATCCAACGTGATATGGGCCCCTTTCTTCGGCAACACAGCCCCCACAATTAAGCGCATCAATGTTGTTTTTCCAACCCCATTTTCACCCAGTACCCCAATGATTTCTGGTGCGTCACTCTCAAAGTTGATGTCTTGCAACACTGAGCGTCGACCACGCGCGTAATTTAATCCCGCTACTTTAAACATACCCCTTACTCCTTCTGTACTGACGCTATAGTTTCCGCAATAATGCGCCGTAACTCATCTTCCGAAACAAACGTCAAACTATTTTTAATAAACGTTTCCGCCATCGCCCTAATTTTTTTCGTTCGAATCATTTCAAACGTCTTTTCGTTCGATGTTACAAAGTTCCCCAGGCCACGACGCGTTTCAACTAAACCACTCTCAACCAAACGGTTCACCGCATTTTGCACAGTACGGCCGTTAATCACTAACGTAGCCGCTAGTTCACGAACGCCAGGAATCTTTGTATTCATTGGATACTTACCATCTAAGATTTCCCGCTCTAGGAAATCGGCGACTTGAATATATAATGGTTCACTATCATTGAATTCCATCATTCGCCCTCCTGATATAGTGTAGTATAACACTACTACACTAAGTTGCAAGCGCCATTAAAAAAGCCAGGCTAAAATTGCCTGACTTCGTGTCGCTTATTTAATACTTATTTTTTAGGTAACTGTAACTGCCAGCGCTCATTAAAGAACTTGCGGTAAGCCATAAAACTAGCAAAAACTGATGAAATACCAGTCGCGGACAACAACATGAACACCACCATGATTTGATATTTAATCGCATGAATTGGATCAACCCCCGCCATAATCAAACCGGACATCATCCCCGGCAATGAGACCAAACCATACGTCCGCACTGAATCAATTGTCGGTTGCATCCCTGTTCGGATTGCCTCGCGGACAATTTCACCCGCTGCTAATTTTGGTGATGCGCCCAAAGCCAACCGTTCAAACACTTGACCTTGCTGGTCACGGAATTGTTGATTCAGACTGCGATAAACAAGTCCCACCGCCGTCATTGAATTTCCTGCGACCATACCAGTCACTGGAATCATTTGGTATGGTTCAAACTTCAGCACACCGGTTAAAACCAGAATGCTCATCGTGATGGTTGTTGATAGTAATAAGCCCCACCATGAAATCACAAACGCTCCCGGAATGCCTTGACTTCGCTTTTTTCCGTTGCGGGCGGCGTTATAAATAATGAATAGTTGCATAATCAGTGTCAGCAACCAGTTATCCACATTGAAAATAAACTTCAATAGGTATCCAACAATAATTAATTGCACAATTGCGCGGACAACCGAAATAATTGTCTCTTTCTCTAACTTCAACTTTTGTCGGTAGCTAATCACCAATGAAATGACAACTAAGATAAATGCTAATGCTAACGACCAGTTACTAACATTAATTTGACTGTTCATGACGTCGTGCCCCCTCTCCGTTTTGAATCGTCAAGATATCTTGGGCATCGGCGATTTCACCTTCATCGTGCGTCACTGATAACACAATTAATCGTTCGCGCGCATGCAACGCATGAATCGCACGCCAAATAACCTGCTTGGTCTCTGCATCTAAGCCTGTTGATATTTCATCAAGTAACAGGACCTTAGGTGGAAATAGTAGATTGCGCAACACCCCAACGCGCTGCCGTTCACCACCCGACAACTCCGTCACAGCCTTATCTAAATAGTCCGCCGGCAAATCCATCTGCTCCAACCCCGCAATTTGTTGCTGGTCATTCGGTGTTTGTTGGCGCACCAGATAAGGCAAGTCTAGATTGTCACGCACCGTTTCACCAAATAATTGCGCTGATTGCGTGGCATACGACACTTGTTGGCGGTAATCGCCAATGGGTAAACGCATAACGTCTTCATCATTCAAGAAAATATGCCCCTCTGTAATATCCTGCAACCCAGCAATGGCTTTTAATAGGGTACTTTTCCCGCCACCCGACGGACCAACCACGGTTACCCAATCACCATCATGCAACTCAAAACTAATATCATGCCAAATTTGACGACCTTCAACTTGATAGCCCGCCTGATCAACCACTAGCTTTGTCATAAAAACCTCCCCAAATAAAAAAATGATACACACCATCCTGTATACCATTTTACACAATTATTCTGCTGTGGTTGTTGCAATATCTTGCGTCACGACTGGCAGCATCTCCAACCAAGTCGTTTCAAATAACGCTTTAAACAAATTATCGTCCCATTTATCTGCAAAGAACGGGTGGTAAAAATACGTGAATGTTTGCATGATGGTCATACCACGTTGATGACGGAATGTATCCCAAGCCATGATATTTTCAACCGCAGCCGCAAAGTCCTGTAGTCGTGGGTCAATCAAAACACTGCGATCGGCAAGTTGTTCCTCATAGAACGCCATCATTTCCGGTTCGCGGCTAAACCCTTCCCGCCGGCGCGAGGCCAATAGCCATAGCCAATCATGCAACGCGGTCTCCCGTTCCTCCTCAGGCGCCCGGACATTGGCAGCCCACACCGGTCCATCCACTTGTTCGAGCCAATCTGTATTCATCGACTCAAACAGTGCTTCTTTATTGGCAAAATGCTTGTACAACGCCGCTGGTGTAATCTCCAGTCGACGTGCCACATCCGCCAATCGTGATTTTTCAAAGCCTTTTTCAGCTAAAACTTGTCGTGCAGCGTCAAAGATAGATTCTGTTGTAACCTTTGCCATGGCGCTCCGCCTCCTTTGTTTTGGCAACAATTAACTGCCTTGCTTTCTACATTATAATCGAACCTTAAAAAAGTGCCTAATCTTTTCAACTTATTTATATTTTTGGTATAGTGGATAAGTAGTTATTTGCTTATTTTTAGCAAGTAACAGAGAGAGTCGCATGGTTGTTTATGATTTAAACAACACTAATTTAATAGGAGTGTGAACAAAATGGCAATTTCATCATTGACTGACACATACACGCTTTCAAACGGCGTTAAGATTCCTGTCGTAGGATTTGGAACTTGGCAAACGCCTGATGGTGACGTGGCTTACCAAAGCACGATTGATGCTTTGGCTGCTGGCTACCGTCACATCGATACGGCCGCCGCTTACGGTAACGAAGAATCAATCGGTCGTGCTTTGAAGGATTCAGGCATCGCCCGCGAAGAAATCTTCGTAACGTCAAAGTTGTGGAACGACATGCACGGTTACGAGTCTGCTAAGCAAGCCTTGGATGACACATTGAAGCGTTTGGACTTGGACTACTTGGATCTTTACTTGATCCACTGGCCAAACCCAAAGGCTAACCGTGACAACTGGGCCGAAGCAAATGCTGAAACATGGCGTGCTATGGAAGAAGCCTACGAAGCTGGTAAGGTTCGTGCCATCGGAATTTCAAACTTCCAAGTTCACCACTTCGAAGAGTTGTTGAAGACGGCTAAGGTAACGCCTATGGTTAACCAATTGTTTGTTAACCCTTCTGACATGGAAGACGAAATCGTGGCTTTCAACAACGAGCACAACGTTTTGACGGAAGCTTACTCACCATTGGGAACGGGTAAGATGTTGACGGTTGCCGCAATTCAAGAAATTGCTGACAAGTACAACAAGTCAGTTGCGCAAATCGCATTGCGTTGGTCATTGCAACACGGCTTCTTGCCATTGCCAAAGTCAACGCACAAGGAGCGCATTATCGAAAACGGTCAACTCTTTGACTTTGAGTTGACGGCTGATGATATGGCTGCCTTGGACAAGCTTGAAGGCGTAGCTGGTTCACACAACGACGCTGACAAGACGAACTTCTAATTTACTAGACAAAAACACCCTGGCTGAACGACTCGGCCAGGGTGTTTTCGTGTTAAGGAACGATTCAATCTCGGAATCATTCACGTGACATAAAGCAGATCTCTCACCAACTACTTCATATCGTTCAGTATTTATTTCTTAGTGCGTAGCGCAACTGAGATGCCACCTACAGCAAGCAAAACAACAGTTGCCAATACGATATCCAAGCTAACTTGGACCATTGATGCGTTACCCTCAAGGCTCAACAAGTACATCAAGCCAATTACAAGAGCGACCGTTACAACACCAAAAATTGCTGATGCCTTCAAAGACATCGCGTACTTCATATCTTGCACGATAAAAACCTCTCTCAACATATATCTCACACGAGTATCTATTATAACCGTTACTTACTATTATTCAAGAGGAAACGGCAAAACCCGTCCACAAAAATGGATAACATTGTTAACTAATTATAAGCACGACTTATATGTTCCATGTGAAACAAAAAGGTGACGCATCGCCTTAGCAATGCGTCACCTTAATTAATCTTGTTTAAATTGTGTTGCGACGTATTCCTGATACAACTTATGTGTTGCAACAAGTTCTTGGTGTGTACCCGATCCGCTCACATGGCCTTGCTCAATAAAGTAAATATTATCTGCATCGACAATGGTACTCAATCGGTGAGCAATCACTAATGTTGTCCGGCCTTTCATCAAAGACTCCAGTGCCTTTTGAACCATCGCTTCAGACTCTGAATCAAGGCTAGCCGTTGCCTCATCAAGCATCAAAATCTTAGGATCGCGCAAGAATGCCCGCGCAATTGCCAAACGCTGACGTTGCCCACCAGACACTTTGACACCGCGTTCGCCAACTTCAGTATCAAGCCCCGCTGGCATATCACGGACAAACTTCTCCGCAAACGCCAAACCAAGCACCCGCCACAAATCATCATCGGTATAGTCACCTGCCAATCCATAGGTTAAATTATGCCGAATCGTTCCTGCCATAATCGCAGAGTCTTGACTAACGAAACCAATTTGGGCACGCCAATCTGCCAATTGCACATCCTGTACATTCGTCGTACCAATACTGATTTGTCCGGCCGTTGGCTCATAGTACCGTTCTAGCAAACCAAAAAGCGTTGATTTTCCACCCCCGGAAGGACCAGCAAAAGCGACCACCGTGTTAGGCTTTGCTTCAAATGAGACATCCGTCAGAATTTGCTTACTGTCGTCATAGGCAAAGTCAACATGCTTCATAGCCAGCGTCTGCCCTTCGACATCTATAACCGCACCCTGACTAAAATCTTCTTCCGGTTCTGCCAATAGCGTTTGTACGCGCTCAGTCGAACCGCTAGCCTTAGCTAAATCTGAAAAGAATTGGCCCAGTGTTGCAGCGGGGCCCAACAGTTGGAAAAGATACATCAAGAATGAGAACATCGTGCCCATTGTCATGCTGCCTTGTGCGACACGGTGAGCACCATAACCAAGCACACCCACAAACAAGCCCATCATCACGGCGGTCATAAGCGGACCAGCAATTGAATCATAGACGGCCTCTCGGAGACCAATCTGATACAACTTTTTGATTGTCGTGTGACCTTTGGTCGTCTCAAACGCTTCAGCATTCGACGACTTAACTAGCCGAATTTCGCTGAGTGTTTCACCGGCCTCACCATTAAAATCAGCTAACGCATTTTGGCGATCACGACCAATTTTATGTGACTGACGCATCACTGGCATCATCACGAGCATGACCAACGGAATTGCTAACGCCATAATTGCTGTCATCCGCCAATCCTTAATGACCATCAATGTGAGCGCACCCACAACCGTTAGTAACGATGTCATCATACGTGGAAATGAATTAGCCAACAAATCTTTAATTTGGGTTGAATCATTAATCAAACGTGACGTCATTTCCCCCGCTTTCGTGTCATCAAAATAACTGACCCGCAAGCGAATGAGTTTATCCCACAAATTATTACGCAATCGACTGACAACATTTTCACCAAAAATCCCGAGTACCGTGCCTGATACCGCACTAATAACTGCGCTCAAGATAAACATGCCGATAACACTTGCCAACAATGTTTTGTTAATTGCCTTACCAAAGCCGTTAATCAAATCACCCGCTAAATGCGGTACGGCCAATTGAATTCCCGTTGCAACCACACCCAAACCCAAGCCAAGCGCTAACTGCCAATAAGCTGGTTTTGTCTGACGCACCAACGCCATAAATGCTTTCATGTTAAACTTCGCTGGTCGCGTATAGGGTGTATCACGACCGATTTCACGATTATCCATGATTAAATATCCTCATCCTCACCTTTGGTGGTCTTATTGTTGCGATTAAACCAGCCAGCAAACGGAAAATCACCATGCCCGTCATGGCGCATTTGATGCATTTGGCGATGCATATCGCGCCCCATGTGATGCATGTCATGCATCCCCTTAAACTGATCACCAAATGCGCCAAAAGCCTCGCGCATTTCTTCGGGCGTAACTTGAATGTCTTCTACGTTAGCCGCAACTCGGCGCAACAATGACTGCAACTGTTCTTGCTCAGCACCAGTTAAGACGTTAAAGGCACGTTCACTCAATGAATCGTTGCCATTATGCAAACCAGCTAACGTTTCTTCACCAAGCGTTGTAATAAAAATTAACGATACCCGACCGTCGGTTTCTGAGGCCCGTCGTTCCGCCATTCCAGCGTCAACCAACGCTTTCACTTGCAAGCTAACTGAGCTTGGTCGAATATCCAACTTTTCTGCAATTTCGGCATTCGTAATGCCGTCAGTTTTTCCCAACAATGACAATAATCGTAGTCGACCTCGACCCAGATTTTCATCACTATTGCGCTTCGTGCGATTGTTGAGTGCCATCGCCGTCATAAAATAGCGAGATTGCAGCAATCGTCCAAACGTTGCCATCAAGTCTTGTGTTTCATCTGTCATAATTTAATTTGCCTCTTTTATTTTCAATAAATATATCGTTAGGTTTTACTTTGGTTAACCTAACGAAAAAGAAGTATAAACTGTTAGTTAGGTTTATTCAACACAAACCTAACAATTAATCAAAAAAAGCGACTAACGCCGAAACGTCAGTCACTTTTTTACTAGTCTTCACGCAACCAAACCGCGTCTGATTGCTCATTATCATTAATCACTTGATGCACTGTTTTTTGGGCTTGGGGCACAAACATCAACGGTTCTGGGTTAACCGGCACATACTGCACATGCAAGGTTTCATCCCCGTCTTCCTGCAATTCGCCGGTCACTAAAGTCACTTCAAACCCCATCGCCAATGTTTCTTGGGCATCACCCCACCGATTTTCAGCAACAATTTCAGAAGAAACACCAATCAAACGTTTCACTTGCACCGTTAGTCCCGTTTCTTCCTTGAATTCACGCACAATGGCCTGTTGCGGGGTCTCGCCGTACTCCACGTAACCACCCGGGAAGCCCCAGCCCTTTTGGATATCAGACCGCTTTTCTAATAAGATAGCGCGCCGATCTTCTGACCACAATACACCAAAAACTGTATTGAAAATCATGCCTTCATGACCAACCTTTGCCCGCATGCGCGCAATATAATTCTGTTCTGCCATAATCAATCTTCCCCCTTATTACTAGTTATTTAACCACTACCTGGCAAAATAACAAGTCCTTAACGACGAAGATGATGAAACAAGCTATTCAAATAAGTGACGGCGTAATAAATACCTGCCGGTACAACAATGATCCCCGCAATCAAGACACTAAAATGCTGCTGGAAGAATGGAATTGAACCCAGATAATACCCAATTAGCGTTGATCCAAGCACCCAAATTAAGGCGCCAATTATATTTTGACGTTGAAAAGTTGCTTGATCATATCGACTTTCACCAGCAATTAATGGAATAAAAATACCAAGGACCGGAATATATCGCCCAAATAACATGGCTAATTTAGCATGCTGATTAAAGAAATCAACGGTATCATCCATACGACGATTGCGTGTATTATGAGCTAATCCACGTCGGAATTTAAAGCGCCAGCCCAGATAGACCACTGGCAAATAGCCTAACCATAACCACCATAATTGGATTGGGATTTCTTGATGCGCCGCTAAACTTCCCGCCAAAAACATGGTCGTTTCTGCGGGGAGCCATGCAAACAGGACAAAGTAACTTTCAAAACCAACAATTGCCCATAAAACGGGGTAGACCAACCAAGGGTTCATCATAATCGGCTTTATAAAGAGCACTGGATTACGAATAATTGCGAGCACATCTGTTAGCTCAATCATCCGTTACAGTCCAATCATCTGGCAACACGGTCATAAAGCTAATGTATGTTGTGATGGTGTGCTCATACCCATTATTGCCATCATTCGCCATGTGTTGGAACAACTTTGCATACACAGGATGTGTCTTAACATAGGCCATAACATTCGCCGTCCGGGCTGGGATTTCTAACCCTTGGGCGCCCAACATCAAATCTTGCACCCATTGATAGGGGGTCATCGTACCGCCATCCCACCACGGCGTCTCCGCGTGATAAAAATCGCGGACACTTGGCGCCAAAGCATAATACAACTGTTGTCCCCGTTCCAACTTCGCCTCATCTTCAACTAAGTCGCCACCGAACGGCCGACCATTAATGCGCTCAAATTCTGTTCGAACCGCGTCATAAGCTGACAGCGGTAAGATATGTTGTTGCCCAATATGGGTAAAGCCCCATGCTTCCAATGGAAAAGTTGGTGCAACATCAAGCGGATTAATAATTGCATGGACTTGTGGGTACGCGTCCGCATAATCTTCATTTGCAACCTGCTTGTAAGTTGTCGTTGGCGCAAACGCGTATGCATAAACCGCTGTTTCACCCGCGTCAACCAACAATTTGCCGACAACCTCTGTCGCACTACCGCCACGCGAATGACCCGTTACCCAGAACACATTTTGCTGTTCCGGATCACCTTCTGTCAGCATAAAATCACGTAATTGAGCCGCCACCTTTTGGCCGATGAAAATCATATTATTCATGCCTGGCGCATCATCATCGCCAATCATGAAATCACCAGACCATTCTGCACTTTGTGGCGTTCCTCGAATAATCGCAGCGAACAAATTCATATCGGGCAATCGCTTAACACCTAACGTGAAGGCCACATTATTCGGATCATCTGCAATGCCATAGTTAAAGTCACTCGTCGTAAAGCCTAGCTTTTGTAGGTTTGCCGCCGCATAGCCGGTTCCCACCGGTTGACTGTCCTTGGTATACGTTGAACCAGCCATCACGACACTAACCCGCGCTAAATCATGCTGATATTGTTTACTATCTTGTCGAAACAAGTCATCCGTATACGGAACATCTAGCTCACGTGCGCTAGGCGTCGCATTTCCGTTATGACTTGTTGTAAATGTTAATGCCACCATGCCATCTCACCTCCGAATTTTTTGTCTCTCTGTGGTCATTATACATTAAGGACGTTAAACGTCACCGCCATTAACTATGTTGGCAGTAGAAAAAAGGCTAAGACAGAAATCTCTGTCTTAGCCCCAAAATGTCTTTTGTCTCACACTTCTTTTATCGTTACTTTGCTGGTGTCGTTGGTACCTCAACATCACCAGCCACGATTGCCGCTTTAGCTGATGCAACGGCATCCTTTTCTTGCGCATTCAAGTTCTTAGTCACGATTGAAACACCATTTTGCTTCAATCCCAAGACAATATGCTTACCACCTGGGAAGTTGCCGGCCTTGGCCTTATCTGCAATCATGGCCAAGCCAGTTCCGACACCCTTAACCGATGACGTCAACGTGAAATTGCTCTTCTCGCCATCCTTGGCCGTATAATCACCCATATCAGACTGGTCCATATCAACACCAATTACCCAAACTTTTTGCTTGGCATCAGCATCAACCGTCACATTATTATCCTTGGCTGCCGTAAAGACACCGTTTCCAGCTGGTCCAGCCGCGTGGAAAATTACTTGCTCACCCTTTGTAATCATGGCATTCGCAATTGTCTTTCCCTTCGCTGCATCAGTAAATGAATTTGCGTATTGCACATCAACCGTCATCTTTGGATCTACCGACTTAACGCCCGCCACATAGCCGGCCTCAAAGGCATCAATCACGGCACCACGTTGGCCACCAACAAAGCCAACTGCATTGTCGCCCAGCTCTTGCGCCTTAGTTGCAGCTGCAACGCCGACCAAGTAAGATGATTCCTCTGACTTGAACGTAACCGAAGCCACGTTCTTGTACTTACTGTCAACCACATCATCAATCTGTAGGAACTTCGTGTTTTCATGCTGCTTAGCTGCATTGGTCAACGCATCCTTCGTTGCATAACCAACGCCAGCAACTAGGTTGTAGTCACCTTCAACGGCCTGTGAAAAGTTTGGGGCAAAATCGGCGGCTGTCTTTGACTCAAAGTACGTGTAACCACCCTTGCCTTCAGCCAACTTATTTTCCTTACCCCACTTTTGCAAACCTTCCCATGCACTTTGGTTAAATGACTTATCATCTACGCCACCAACGTCTGTCACCATCGCAACTGAGAATTGCTTTTCCGTATCGGCATCTCCGACAATACCTGATTGATAAACGCCAACACCAACCGCTGCAATCGCCAATACGGCACCAAACAACTTAACACGACCTGAAACCATTTTAAATTCCTCCATAGATGCCTACCCTCACTGTGATAGGACTTGAATAGTTCCGGGTTTCCCAAAACGACTCGTGATTTTTGACACGTTCCTTTCGAACAACCGTATATAATCGTATATTAAACAACCAGTCACTGCAATTTGTTCGTGTTGAACAAATTGTGAAGAATGTGAACATTTGCGGAACTCCCCACCGAGACTGACTTAGCGCATGCTTTTTTAACAATCAACAAAACCCGAAGGACACTTATTTTTCGTGTACTTCGGGTTTTAATCGTTTTTATTACGGCGCGAGCAACTGTCGTTCGCAGAATTATTGCCGTTTCGTCACATTCATAATCACAATCGCGCCCAACGTCAACACAATTCCCACGACTTGGAATGCCTGAAATTGTACGCCTAATAGCAACGCTGATAGGACCGTTGCACTTAGCGGCTCCAACATACCTAGCATACCCACTGTTTCTGGTGCCACTTTGCGCAAACTAGCGATGTACCAAACAAACGCCACAATTGAGCCAAAGACGACGATAAAGAATAATAGCGTTAAATCAATCGCATCAAAGTGGTAGGCTGGGTGGTACAACGGCGCATAAAAATTAGCTGCCAAACCACCAATAAACATCCCCCAACCAACTACCAAAATTGCATCATATTGTTGCAATAATCTACCCGGAATCAATGTATAAGCAACCAAGCCGATTGCGGATAGAATACCAAACAACAATGTTTTGTCATTAATTTCTAGACGGGTCAAATTACCATTCGTCACTAGTAAGACAATTCCGACCAGCGAAAGCACGACCGCAATCACTTCTTGTCGACGCGGCCATGTTTGCCGAAAAATTGCCAGAAAGATAACAATCAATGCCGGTGCCATATACTGCAACACAGTTGCCACCGCCGCATTACCATAATAGAGCGTCCGAACAAAATTAGATTGCGCAAAATAAATACCAATCAAACTAAACGACAACAAGATACCGGCATTCTTGGGACTCCGCCAAATTTTAAAAATATTCTGGCGTCGTAGCAATGAATAAATTAATAAAACAATACCTGAAATAAATAACCGTGCCGTCGTTAGCCAATCCGGTGATACGTTGATTCTTTCAAACAGGATATTTGAAAGAATTCCGTTAATCCCCCAAAATAGGGCCCCGCCAGCAGCCATGCCGACATACCACTTCTTACTCACACGCCCACCACCTAACTTATTAAAATAAAGTCTAATGTTGCCAGTATAGCACTAAAAAAGACAGGTTAATTAGCAAATTAAAGCTGCCAATTAATCTGTCTTTTTCATCTATCGTTTAAATGACCGGCCAACAATAACAACAACGATACTCAACCACCCACCTATGCTCAGCCAAATGAGTGGCCAAACATAACCTGCTGGCCGATAACTAACCTGGATTTCATTCTGACCCAGTTGTGGCACAACGCGTAGTGCACCAATTCGCGATTGCGTTGGCTGCGTTAATCGCCGGCCATTCAACGTGACTTGCGAATGTTTGTAAATAATCACTGGCAACGTCGCCTTGTGTGTTGTGGTTGCCCGCCAAGTTAACGTCATCCGATCCGACGCCTGTTTGACCTTTACATGAATCGGATTATTGATAATTTCCTGCATATAACGATCATATGCATTATCACTGGCACGAAGCCCATGATTAACAACATAGTCCGGCGTCGCTTTTTGAATATCCTGCAAGCCTGTCGCCAATGAACCAAAGCGCCAATCGGACGCAATTTGCATTGGTGTTTTGTTTGGGTTGAATTGGACATGCTTCGTATTTTTAACTAGTTGCGTGGTATGCAAGCGATGTGCATTCTTAGCAAGCATGCTGCTTGAGATTGCAACGGGAACAAGGACCACAACAATCGCAATCACGATTTTTGTGCTGCGCCGAATGCGACTCGTAATCACGACCATCGATAGTAATCGTGCTAACAAAACCACCAGCGCTAAATTACTGACCACCGCTAAGCGTGATGGAAATTGCATCGTATTTACAATGGTGGGCATTAATTGCTGAACGGCATGCCAGGGGAATTCTGCCAACGATAAGACAAAGAATAACGCCGCCAGCACTAGCATCACGCGATATTCACGTTGTAATTTTTGATAAACCAACGTGCTCCCGATAAAAATAACCACCACCCACAAAGCCAGCACACTGTAATTACGTAGACTTGGCAAGCGATCAAAGGCAACATGCATCCCCTTTTGACCAATATCAGCCGGCGTAAACGGCGTCAAAATCCGATTTGTTCCCATCACATCAAGCATGCCAACAATTACATTGGCACTCAAGATTGCATATAACCCGATTGCGCATACCAGGCGAACTAGCAATTGCCGAATAACCGACCACGGTTGTTTCATGATGCTAATCACGAAAAAAATTGCCAAGACCAATGTGGCTAGTAAGGATGTAAATAAATGTGATTGGGTTATTACCGCTAACGATACAGCTAACCCAATCCATGAAAACGTTGTTGGTTGTTTCATAAAGGCGATGCCGTAATAGATAACGTAAGGTAAGAGTGCCGCCCCGATTGCTGAGAACGCTTGGCTGTTTTGCCACTCCGTTGTTAACGGTAATGCCATATAAACAATTGCACTTAGCAAGCTGGCGTAGCGGGTCGCATCCAAATACCGAACCAGCCGATAAATGCCGAACCCCGCAATGACTAACACCACCACATCCGTCACAACTTCAAACCAAAACCAATTGGGTAATAGAACCAACAATGCTCCCATGAGATAGGATAGCCACGGTCCATACAACGGTGTCACAATTCTGCCGGATTGTTGATACCCATACTCGGCCATAAAATAACTAAACTGCCCATGTTTTAATTGCTCAGCAACATCATAGAAGCGATTAAAGTGAAATAACGCATCAATGCCAACGACAGGTCGATTAGACAACAGTAATGGCAAAACCAATCCCAACGCCGCTAAGAATATGAACAACCCCGCAAAGCATTGCGCTCGAAAACGTTGCATCATGCACCTCCAGCCAATTTTAATGTTTTACCTTGCTTTATATATACCAAATTATTCCGACAAATATGCGAATATATCGTAATGTCTTTTTTTATCGCAAACAAAAAACCCGTCAGATGGGCTTCTGACGGGTTTCTCGGATCAAGTCGTTTGGGCAAACGACGATCTTATAGGAGTTAGGTTGCTCGAATTAATTATTCGAGCGGAATATGAGTAGTTGTTTGTATGGGTGCTGTTGATTAGGAGTTATCCTCCCTTTCAACATAATTAATCATACGGCGCGAACCTTAAAGAAGTAATAACACTAACTTTACGTTAACTTAAAGAGAGACCAAGACAATGATTTCTGTCTTGGTCTCTCTAAATTACTTCGTCTTCTTTGTAAACTTCACAATACCTTCCCAACGAGCAGTTTGTGGGAACATATCAATTGATTGAATGTATTCAACGTTATAAACGCGCGTCAAGTCGACCAAATCACGGGCCAACGTTGAAGCATTACATGACACATACACAAACTTATCTGGTTGCGTGTCCAAAATCGTCAAACGCAATTCTTCATCCAAGCCGGTACGTGGTGGGTCGACGACCAATGCATCCGCGACCCAGCCTTCGTTTGCCCAGCGTGGAATCAAATCTTCCGCCGCACCCGTGTAGTATGCTGCATTCTTAACGCCATTATCCAAAGCATTCTCATTGGCATCATCGATGGCTTCTGGCACTGTGTCCATCCCACGAACTTCACCAGCGTGATCGGCTAGTGTAATACCAATCGTGCCGACACCTGAATAGGCGTCGATCAACTTATCGGCTTGCGTTAAGTCCAAGGCTGAAATTGCTTCGTTATACAAACGTTGCGTTTGGCGTGGGTTCAATTGCAAAAACGCACGGGGTGACAACTTAAACGTCTTACCGTTAATCGTCTCCGTAATGTATTCACTACCCCACAACAACTTCGTATCCTCGCCCCAAACAAGAGACGTCTTATCCGAATTGATGTTTTGGTGAACAGATACCACCTCTGGCAACTCTTGATTAATACGGGCAATCAATTCATCAGCACTTGGCAAATACTTGCCATTCGTGACGATCGTCAACTGGACATCACCAGTTGTCTCAGATACGCGGGCAATCAACGTCTTAACAATGCCTGAGTTCTTGCGTTCGTTGTAAATTGGCATCTCCATATCAGCCAAAATATCACGCACCTTACGTACAACCTTAAGTGTCGCTGGGTGTTGCGTTGATACCTTGGGCAAGTCCACTAAGTCGTGTGAGTTGCGCTTATACATACCGACCGCCAACTGACCATTTACTTCACGAACCGGGAACTGGGCTTTATTACGGTACCCGTCCGGCTCATCCATCCCAATGGTTGGGCGTAAATCAAATTGCTCGTATCCTTCAGGCTTGTACTTTTCCAACGCCTGACGAATGACATCCCGCTTAAATTCGAGTTGACCATCGTAAGCCAAGTGCTCTAATTCAAAACCACCCACTTCTTGATTATCAACAGGTTCAACACGTTGTGGTGAGCGTTGCTTAATTTTACGAATACGCGCTTCGATAAACTTTTCCGTCACATTCGTCACAACCACATCGACCACTTCATCAGGTAAAGCACCTGGAATAAAGGTAATCTTACGCTTATAATATCCGATTCCTTCACCATTGATTCCCAAACGCTTAATGGTAATCAATAGCTTGTCACCAACATTTACTTCAACGTTTTGTTGGTTGCGATTATCGCGACGTGGCCCACGTGTTCCACGTGGAACAAACTTGCCACGATTTTGATTGTTGCCACCCTTACCAGGCTTACCTTGATAAGGACGGCGCTTTTTTTCTTCAGCCATTTCGTTCTACAAAGACTTACCGTCTACTCTTTCTATATGATAAGTACTATTCTAACATGTCGGAAGTGAATTGACCCGTCTCCACCATTGACCAAAGGTAAGCTTTAGGTCTACTGTTAATAGGTGATTTTTTAGGAGGATTTAGACTATGCATTACGTTGCCATTGTTGGTTCGAACAGCAAGACATCTTTAAACCGCCGTTTAGCTGCAGCCATCGCCAAGCGCTACGGTACCGATGACGTCACAATTGACGTCTTAACACTTAATGATTTACCCATGTACAACGTGGACGATGAACTCACCCCAGCACAAGTGGTAATCGACTTTAAGCAAACCGTCAAAGCAGCTGACGGGGTTATTTGGGTCACACCAGAATACAACCATTCAATTCCTGGCGTATTGAAGAATGCCATTGACTGGCTGTCACGCGTTGATAAGGTCATGATTGGCAAGCCATCAATGATCATGGGCACCACCCCTGGCTTCTTAGGGACTATCCATGCCCAATTACACCTACGTGATATCTTATTTGCGATGCAATCACCTGTCTTGATGGGGAATGACGTCATGGTCGGCGGTGGCCACGCAAAGCTTGATGCAGATAACAACATTACCGATGCCAGCACCATTGACTGGCTTGATACTGTAATGCCAAACTTCAAAGCATTTGTTGCTGCACATCAATAATGAAAAAACGAGACTGGGACAGAAGTCTCTGTCTCAGCCTCAAAAGCCGCCAATCTCCCGATTTGAAATCGGAGGATTGGCGGCTTTTAAACGTGTTCCGAAAGGCTGAACCCTTAATATAACGCCATTTGACCCACT